>ERZ773248.717-NODE-717-length-37075-cov-13.196218_pt1 | contig 37075 bp, 30 predicted proteins | sample MGYA00580518_ERZ773248 | MGnify/ENA primary metagenome ERZ773248 (study PRJEB29015, sample SAMEA2737762) | human gut metagenome | biome: human gut; feature: human-associated habitat; material: faeces | place: China | collected 2012 ...
ACCCACGGCACCTATAACCCCAAGCACAATGACCGGAGTTTCAATCTTGCCAACAGCGAACACATCGACCCGGAACGCGCCAAGGGCAACATCTACTGGGACTGCTTCCACGGTTTCCGCTCGGCTCTTGCTCCACCCGACCCGGATGATCTGGCGGCGACCTTCTCAGATGTGGAACGGCAATTCTATGAGAGCCGCTATTCCAACTTTGTGGAAAGCCAGAACGAGCGCAACGCCAAGATCCGGCACACGGAACGCAACCGCTCCATTCCTGACCTGCTGTCCAGCCGCAAGACCTGCCCGGAAGAAACCATCTATCAGCTGGGAACAAAGGACGACCATGCTTCGGGCGAAGTTCTGCTGGCGGTCGTGACGGAGTTTATTGAGGAGTTCAAGGCGAGGTTCGGAGACCATGTTCATGTACTGGACTGGGCGTTGCATCTGGATGAAAGTACACCGCATATCCACGAACGTCATGTGTTCGACTGCGAGAACAAGTATGGTGAGGTGGCACCCCAGCAGGAAAAGGCACTGGAAGCGTTGGGTTTTGAGCTGCCTGATCCGGGCAAGCCCCTCAGCCGCCGCAACAACCGCAAGATTACTTTCGATGCCGCCTGCCGGACGATGCTGTTCGAGATTGCCAAGCGGCATGGGCTGGATCTGGAGGAAGAAGCGGAGTACGGCAACCGCAAGTATCTGGAAAAGCAGGATTTTATCCTTGCCAAGCAAAAGGAGCAGCTTTCCGCCCAGCAGAGCAAGCTGGACGAGCTGACCCTGAAAGTTTCGGACATGGAAACCCTGCTGGAAGATGTTTCAGCAGCAGCTTACGACAAGGCGGTGGAGGTCGTGACGGAGGTGGTCCGCACCGAGACCCGCAAGGAAGATATGCGGATGATCGAGGACACGAAGAAGTGGGTGCTGTTCCCGGAGCGTAAGGCTCCCAAGGCCACGAGGGAGTACACCGCAAAACATCTGGACATCGTGCTGGACAAGTTCCTCAAGACCATGCAGACCACCGCTGCCCGCTTGCAGGAGAAGCTCCTGAGACCGGAAATCCGGCAGAAAGGCAAGGAGCCGGTCAAGGAGAAAGCACGGGATTCCGTTCTGCAACTGCTGAACCGCTTGCAGACCGAACAGACCCAGCGGAAATCCGGAGAGCAGCATACTGCGGAGAAATCAGAAACACGAGGTGATGTTTATTGAGCAAAGAAGTCAACGAAGAACGCACTCCCCGAACCATTATCGATGTGAAGGAAATGCTGTCCAAGCACTCCAACGGCGAAATCCAGCGGACGATCCAGAACTGCATCACGATTCTGCAGAACGACCATGTGCTTGCCGATGCCATCCGGCTGAACCTGTTGAGCGAGCGCATCGACATTGTAAAGCCTGTGGGCTGGCCCCGTTCCGGTAAAACGCTGAACGACACTGACATGAAGTATATCCTGCGGAGAATGGAGAAGTACGGCATCTCCAGCGAGAAGAAAATTGAATCTGCTATCCGCATTGTTGCCAACGAAAACCGTTATCACCCCATCCGGGACTACCTGAACGGCCTGCAATGGGATGGCACAGAGCGGATAGCACACGTCCTGCACCATTTTCTCGGTGCTGCGGAGGACGAGTACACTTGCGAGGCCATGAAAATCTTCCTGCTGGGAGCCATCAAGCGGGTATTCCAGCCGGGATGCAAATTTGAGACCATGCTCTGTCTGGTGGGCGGTCAGGGCGCGGGGAAGTCCACTTTCTTCCGGCTGCTGGCGGTCAAGGACGAGTGGTTCTCGGATGACCTGCGGCGGCTGGACGATGACAACGTGTACCGCAAGCTGCAAGGTCACTGGATCATCGAAATGTCTGAGATGATCGCCACTGCCAATGCCAAGAGCATCGAGGAGATCAAGAGTTTTCTCAGCAAACAAAAGGAAACCTATAAAGTTCCCTACGAGACCCATCCTGCCGACCGTCTGCGCCAGTGCGCCTTTGCTGGCACGACCAACCGGCAGGATTTTTTGCCCCGTGACCGCACGGGCAACCGCCGTTTCATCCCCATCCCGGTGGATGCAGAGCTGGCAGAAATCCACATTCTGGACAATGAGGAAGAATCCCGTGCCTATATCGACCAGCTCTGGGCGGAAGCTATGACCATCTACAACAGCGGTAACTACAAGTTGGCGTTCAGCCCTGCCATGCAGGAAACGCTGCAAGCCCACCAGCAGGACTTTATGCAGGAGGATGCGCAGGCTGGCATGATCTACGCCTTTCTGGAGGACTACACGGGTGACCGGGTGTGTTCCAAGCAGCTCTATGCGGAGGCACTGGGCAACACCAATATCCCGGCAGAGTGGGAGACCCGTGCTATCTGCGAGATCATGAACACGGGCATTTCGCGCGGCGATATCCAAGGTTGGCAGGCGCACAAGACCGCCAAGCGTTACCCGAAGTACGGCGTTCAGAAAGGCTGGGAGCGCGTAACCAGCCCCGAAACCGGGGCTGAAAATTTCTCCGAAATGACGGATGCGGAAGCCCAGCAACTGGGATTTCCCTTCTGATGGACAGCGGTTACACGGTCAGTTACAGGTTTGGTTACGCTGCAGTTACAGCGTAAAAACCGCATGACTGCTGCGTTTTCCTCTTTCTGTAACCATGTAACCTTAAAAAGATAAGAATAAGTATAAAGCCCATCGAATGCCCTGTGTGCAGAAAAAGAGAGTTTTCCTGCCCGGTTACAGGCGTTCGGTTACAAGGAATTGGAGGTCTGCCTATGAAAGATGTCCCGATTTGGGAAAAGAGCAATCTGACGCTGGAAGAAGCTGCGGCTTATTCCGGCATTGGCATCAACAAGCTGCGTTCATTATCGGATAACGAACATTGTCAGTTCGTGCTGTGGGTGGGTTCCAAGCGGCTCATCAAGCGGCGCAAGCTGGATGAATATACGGAGCGAATGTACTCGCTTTGAAAATGTCCCGGATAATTTTCAAAACGTCTTGCAGAGAATGGCGTATCTGTGGTACTATGAACACAGAACAACGCTCTTTTCTGTACCGCAATGTAGAAAGGAGCAACGCTCATGGCAACAAATCAGAATACGAAACGCAAGGACAAGGCGCGTGTGGTTCTCCGCAAGGGCGAATCCCAGCGCAAAGATGGCAAGTACGATTTCCGTTGGACTTCCCCGGATGGCAAGCGACATTCTATTTATGCCGCGACCTTGGAGGAACTTCGGGAAAAGGAAAACGACATTCAGCGAGATTCGCTGGAAGGCATCAAGGCAGAAGCACGATACGTCACCCTGAATGATGTGTTCACCCTGTGGGCAAAGGTGAAGCGTGGTTTGAAGGACAACACTTTCCAGAACTATCTGTACCTTTATCGGCAGTTCGTGGAGCCGGATTTCGGAAAATCGAAGGTGTCTGCGCTCAAGAAGTCGGACGTGAAGCAGTTCTACAACACGTTGGCGGATGAGCGGGGCCTGCAGATCTCTACGATTGACAGCGTACACACGGTTCTGCATCAGGTGCTGGACATGGCGGTGGATGACTGCTATCTGCGGAGCAATCCCTCGGACAATGTTCTGCGGGAGCTGAAAAAGGCACACCAGTTTGAAACCAACCGCCGTAAGGCACTGACCGTGGCAGAGCAGAATCTGCTGCTGTCCTACCTCTCCAAAACGCCGAAGTACCAGCACTGGTATCCGATTTTCGCGGTCATGCTGGGAACTGGTTTGCGCGTAGGAGAAGCCACTGGTCTACGCTGGTGCGATGTGGATTTTGAGGAAGGGACGATCTCCGTCAATCACACGCTGGTCAACTACGACCACCGCGAGAACAACGGCGGCAAGAAGGGCTGCTACTTCAACTGCCACTCGCCCAAAACAAAGGCCGGGGTCCGCACTGTTCCGATGATGGACTTCGTGAAAGAAGCCTTTGAAAAGGAACGTGCCTATCAGGAAGAAGCAGAGATCCGCTGCACGGTAACGGTGGACGGTTACACGGACTTCATCTTTGTCAACCGCTTTGGTGAGTGCCAGCATCAGGGAACGCTGAACAAGGCCATCCGGCGCATCATCCGGGACTGCAACGATGAAGTGCTGGCGAAGAACCCGAACAACACCGTACTCCTGCCGCGTTTCAGTTGCCACACCCTGCGGCATACCTTCACGACTCGGATGTGCGAAGCGGGCGTGAACATCAAGGTGATTCAGGATGCGCTGGGACACTCGGATATTTCCACGACCTTGAATATCTACGCGGATGTGACCAAGGAACTGCGTAAGTCTGAATTTGAAAATCTTGACCGTCAGTTCGCACAGTGGAAAGACCCTGAAGAATAAAATAAAGCATACGCCATACGCCATACGCCATTTACGCCAATTCATACGCCAAACGATACAGTTCGGATAAAGGCTTGTGTAGAGATGTAAATGGAAGGGTAAAAATCAACCCTTGCGGTGTAGAGTAATATCAAGAAATAAAGGCTTGCGTCTTACTGTTCGTCGACATCCCCACGGTGAAGCCGATCGAGCAGTAAAACGTAAAATTAAAACGCAGATACGATGAAATCTTAAGCGGATTTCAAACGGCATCTGCGGTACTACACCCGGGCTACACCAATTTTGGGACGTTTTCCCGAAAAGGAGCCTTACAAAGCGGTGTAGTGTAAGAATTGAATAGGTGGATTGGTGTAGTAGGTACACCGAACCCCAAACGCAAAAATGCGGCAGCTATGTTGTGAAAATACAACGTAGCTGCCGTTTTTTCGTATAGAGATTTTATGCTGACAGGCAACTTCTCCTGTGGTTAAATCAATTTGTCGTTGGCAAGTGTCAGACACTCCTGATTTGGCATACGCCAAAATTTACGCCAATGATTCATAGCACACGTTCCACCCAACGCAGTGCAGCGTTAAGACGCTCACTTTGCCGGTCATGATGGCCGTAGTCATCCAGCACAGTTTTGGCTCCACATGTCGCTTGCAGGGCAGTGTGGATTCGTTGGGCATAGCTATAGGCATCACACAGGCGGTTGTTGTGGCCTTCGCCCTCCCGGATACCATTTTGCAGATAAACCTGTGCGGAGTAGTTTTTGGGGACATGTTCCTCTATGAAATCGGCAACACCCGGATACCAGAACGACCCACAGAGGGAAAATACTGCAGCAAAGGCATCTATTTCCCAGAGACTCATGGTTGCAGCCAGACCGCCCAGCGAATAGCCGCCATACGCCAGCTTTTCCGTGTCAAGGGCGTATTCGTCGATAAGCGCCGGGAGAATTTCGTTGTTCAGTTCTCGAAGATATTGTCCTAGCTGCCCGCCAAAATCCGGTGTGCCCGGTCGAAAAGCCGGTTCCGGCCACGGGGTATATTCTGAAAGTCTGTTATTGGGGTATACCCCCACCAACACTGCTCGTTCCGTGCGCAGATTCAACTGCTCAATCAGTTCCCCATCGTTGAGTAGGATTGCAGGATTTTTGCCTTTGCACAGTCCCTTTTCCGGGAACCGGACTCCAATTCGATGTGAACCGAGATTCAAAATTTCCATCCATAACCATCCTTTTTGTCAGTTTTTACGCAGTGTGGGTTGCTCCCCACATAGACAAACGGTAGCATTTTGTGCTATATTAGCATTAACTAACCGCTTTTGCACAAAGGAGCTCCCAATGAATCAAATATCCGCGCTTCCTAATCCGCTGGAAATTTTATTTCAGGAATACAATCAGGGCCGAATCGAGTCTGTCGGCTTCCGCAGCTTTACCCTGCACACTGGTGAGAGTAATAGCTACCGCACCCTGAAAAGTGCACTGATTGTTCCGGTGTCGGGTCGGGCCATCTTCTCATTTGAGCACGAACCTTTCATTGCCAAGCGAGGACTATTCCTGCACGGATGTCCCGACAAGACCCTGACCATTTCGGCCTTGGGCGAGCAGGATTTCCACTATATCAATATGTACTACGAAAACGACCGGCCTTTGCTGTTCTCCCACAAGCTCAAAAATCCGGAACAGACCTTTTCCATTCTGGAGCAGATCCTAAAGCTCCACCCGGACGCTGACATCCGCAGCCAGTACCAGCAAGAAAAGCTGACGGAAGAATTCTTCGCCCAGATTTTCGCAGATTTTCAGCCAGAGGAAACTTACAATGAAAGCCAAATCATGAGCATCCTGCTGGATTTCATCGCAGAGCACTATGCAGAGCCGCTGACGCTGGACGCACTGGCCGAGCAGGTCAATGAGAAAGCTGGACATGTCAGCTATCTCTTTTATAAGTACAAAAACATCCGCCCCATCGATTACCTCATCAATTATCGTGTCCGAATAGCCACTGAGCTTTTGCGTTCCGGCGACTACACTGTGACACAGGCCGCTCATGAGGTCGGCTACCGAGATGCCTGTTATTTCAGCCGCATTTATAAAAAACGGATGGGCTTTCCGCCCACCCGTATTCTGCCATAACCGAAATTTTTGATTTCAGGTTCCGTTAAGATGCACTGTACATGAAGTTGTACAGGGTCTCAGCAGAATCGATGACCCGTGCGCCGTAGTCCATTACGTCATCATAATCCATCTCGATGACCTTCTGGTTGGCGATGGCGGGAACCTCCTGCACGACGGCGTTGGAGGTCAGCTGCTCCACCGCGTCGGCATCGGTGGAACCAAAGCGGTCTGCGCGGACGTAGACGATGATATCCGGGTTCATGGAGACCAGATTCTCCAGCGTCAGGCCGTTGCCGCCCTTGTCCAGAACATTCTCAGCGTTCAGGGCATTCAGCATACAACTGCTCATCTTGGAATTGAAGGCCACGAAGGTGCCATCGGCGTAGCCAGCCATGAACAGAACCTTCAGGGGCTCTCCACTCTGGCCGCTGACCTTGTCCATCAGCGCGTCGATTCTCTCCTGCAGCTCGTCAGCGTAAGCGTTTGCAGTCTCCTGCACGTTGAAGATCTCGCCGATGTTCCGCACATCCTCTACAATGTTATCCAGCGACTGATCAAAGGAAGCGCTAGCCAGCTCAGTGTAGACGGGAATGCCCAGCTCCTGATAGGACTGGACGGTGCCAATGCTGCTTTCGGTGAACATCAGAGGACCCTTGCCAAGGATCAGATCCGGCTCCGTGGCAAGGATGGTCTCCTTGGAAACAGACTTCTTATCGCCAAGGCTGTTCAGAGATGCAATTTCATCAGCAATGTCACCCTTCAGGGCATTGTCATTATCGAACACGCCGACGATTTTATCCTTGAGCCCCAGCTTGATGAGCAGCTCAGTCATGGACAGCTGTGTGGACAGCACCTTCTCCGGTGCATGGTCGTAGGTCATATCTACAGCATTGCCATCAGCGTCATAAATCTGCAGGGTCAGGGGGTAGGCAGTCTCCTCAGCGGAAGAAACGGTGCTCTCGGCCACCGATGAAGCCACCTCAGAGGAGGCGGCAGCAGACGATGCCACAGAAGATGCAGTCTGACCACAGCCAGTGGCCAGCATGACGGCTGCCAGTGCCGCGGCAGCAACACTCAGGGTTTTCTTTTTCATAAAGGTTCCTCTTTCTGCGGGGTACTCCCGCGTTTTTGTTATAGATATTGAATCATCAGTTTTCCGTTGATCGGGCTGGGGTAGACACAGGCTTCGACATCAAAGATGCGGTGCAGGTTTTCAGAGGTCATTACGGCTTCAGGCATCCCCTGCGTAACGATCTCCCCTTGTTTCATCAGGTAGAGATAGTCGCAGAACTGCGCCGCAAGGCTCAGATCATGCAGAGCAGCCAGGACCGTGATCTGCAAATCTTTGATGATTGAAAGGATTTCTAACCGATAACGGATATCCAGATGATTGGTCGGTTCGTCGAGGATCAGGATCTTGGGTGACTGGGTCAGCGCGCGGGCCAGAACCACCCGCTGCTTTTCACCGCCCGAAAGGAACTGGAAGTTCCGGTCGCGGTAGCTTTTCATGCCTACCTTGTCCAGTGCCTCCAAAGCCATCTCATAGTCCCTCTCCCGTTCTTGCTCCAGCAGGGAATGGAAGGGATACCGTCCCATCAGGGCGATGTCCAGCACGGTATAGTCAAAATTGATCTGGTTGAATTGTCCCATCACCGCCATGTTCCGCGCCAGCTTTTTGCCGGAAAAGTGTGTGATGTCCTCGTCATCCAGACGAACGATGCCGCTGTCCATCTTTTGTGTGCGGTAGATGGAGCGGAGTAGAGTGGTCTTGCCGCTGCCGTTGGCACCCAGCAAGGCTGAGAATTTCCGGTCCGGCACCTCAATGGAGAGATTCCGAACAATGGATTTTCCAGCAATCGAAACACTGACGTTTTTCGCATCCAGTTTCATTCAATTGCCTCCAAATCCATATTTTTTACGCACCATCACATAGACGAAGAACGGCGCACCCACCAAGGCGGTGAAGATGCCCACAGGCAGCTCGGTGTTGGGAATCAGACTGCGGGCGATGGCATCTACCCAAAGCATGAACAGTCCGCCGGATAATGCTGCAATGGGCAGTAGTTTTTGGTGTGCTGTGCCTGCAATGGCGCGGGAAACGTGCGGGATAATAAGCCCTACAAAGCCAATCGTGCCGCAGACCGATACCAATGCACCAGTCAGCACCGAGAGTACCAGCAGGTAAACCAACCGACACCGGAAGGTGTTGATGCCAATGGTGGAAGCTGCTTCCTCACCAAGCATCAGACCATCCAGTGTCTGGGCCTGCGTCCGAAAAAAGACTGCTGCTGCCAGTACGATCAGTGCAATGGGGCCGATATTTTTCCATCCGGCGCGGGTCAGGGAGCCCATCGTCCAGAACTTGATGGACATCATACCGTCCGAATCGCCTGCTACCGCAATGATAAAGTTGGAAAATGCTGTCAGCAGTGCATTGACGATCATGCCGGAGAGAATCAGCTTGACTGAGGTGGTCTTGCCATCCGCCGATGAGAGAGCCAATACGAGGAAGCAGGCACCGCCTGCTCCTACAAAGGCCCAAAAGCCGGAGATCACGCCCAGCCCTAAAAAGAGTGAACCGGTGGCTCCCAGCGTTGCGCCTGCCGACACACCAAGAATGTATGGGTCTGCCATTGGGTTTTGGACAACGGCCTGCATCACACAGCCGCAGAGGGCTAGACCGCTTCCGGCCAGAAAGCCCAGAATAATTCGGGGCATCCGGATCTGCCAGACGATCTGTTCGAAGGCAATGGACACAGGCGTGCCAGTATCTGCCCAAAACAGATGCTGAAGCAGGACGGACAAGGTATCCTGTACCGGGATTTGAACTGCGCCCATGCAAAGCGTAATGACCGCAGATGCAATCGATGCTATTATCAACAAAAAGATCGTCAGCCGCGTTCTTTTCATACATGGATCACCCTCTCAAGTGGTCAGAGGTTAGCTTTGACTACCCGAAAAGTATTTTACAGGTTGCTTACAGATTTGTCTATGGACAATTCTTTAAAGAATGGACGATTCTTAAAAACCGGATAGCCAAATTACTTTTTGTCAAGAGGGCTGGCACCGTCCGGCCCTCTCTCTTTTTATAAGCAAAACAAAGCCTGAAACTTCTTGATGTACCGAGAAGTTTCAGGCTTTTTCTTTTATGAATCTGCAAACGGACAGACAGAACTTTCCACCGAAGGAGAAGCAAATGTGAAAAACAGGGAGGTTTTTTTACATCTTCAAAACCGACTCCCAGATCTCCTCGACCACCGGAACACCAAGCTCGCGGTTTTCTTTGATGGTGCGCAGCATTCCCTCGCCGGGCCAGCGGACTTCGCCATCCGGTCTGGCCGGGGTGCTGGCCTTGATGTCTGCAAGGATGGAGTTGATGACGGCGTCGTTTTCCTCGACGGTGCCAAATTTAGTGGGGTCGATCGCGATCATGATTTGGGTCAGACCGATCTCGTCGCCGAAGGTCCCGATGGTGTGGACGGCATTGCCGCCGGAAAGGAGGGTGGCGATCAAATCCAGCAGGATGGAGAGGCCGCTGCCCTTCCAGTAGCCGATGGGCAGTGCGCGGCCGCTCTTTTCGATGGCGGCGGGGTCTGTCGTGAGCTGGCCGTCCTCGTCGCAGCCGCCGGGTACGGGCAGCTGCCTGCCAGCCAGACGGGTGCTCTCCAGCTTGCCGTAGCTGAACTGGCTCAAGGCGCAGTCCACCATGACGTGCTGACCGTCGGAGCGGGGGACAGCGAGGATGAGCGGGTTATTGCCGATGCGGCAGTCTTTGGCGCCCCAGGCAGGCATATTGGGGGCGGTGTTCGACCAGCAGATGCCGATGCAGCCTTTTTCGGCGGCCAGCCAGCCGTAGGTGCCGCCGCGCATCCAGTGGTTGTTGTTGCCCAATGCCACGATGCCGACGCCGTTCTCTTTGGCGAGGGCGCAGGCACGCTCCATTGCACGCTGTGCGTTCAGCGGGCCGAAGCCGCGGTGGCCGTCCCAGCGCTCCATACTGCCCATGCGGGAGATGCACTCGGCGCGGGCAAGCGGGTCGATCTCGCCCTTTTCGAGGTAGCTCACCACGCGCGGAAAGCGATTCAGACCGTGGCTGTACACGCCGGAAAGGCTGTTCTGGGCGAAAATCACAGCGGCATCTTTTGCATCCGCCGGGGTGAAGCCGTGCTTTTCCAGCACGCAGGCAAACTGAGCGACCATTTCTTCGTAGGCGACACGTTTCATAAGATCTCCTCCTGAGCAGTGCTTGAAAAGAATAATGTAAGCGCTTTCTTGAATTGAGTATAGCATAACAAAATAAAAAATCAAGAGCTTCTGCAAAATTTGTGTAACCGCTTACATCTTGAGAAACACACACACTCCTAAAATTTTACACTTTAACTGCTCTGCCTCTGAACAAGTTCCGGCTGCAAGGTGACAGAAGAATAGTCCTCGCCGTGCTCGATGCGGCTCTGCAGCAGCTGGACGCAGAGCAGGGCCACCTGCTCCGGTTTGTTGTCCACGGAAGTCAATTCCGGCTCGCACAGGCGGGCATAGGTGGAATTATCATAGCCCACCACGGCGGTCTCCTCGGGGACGCGGATGCCCGCCCGGAGCAGGGCTTTCAGCACACCCGCAGCGGTCAGATCCTCACCGCAGAGAATGCCGTCCGGGCGGATGCCCTCGGCCAAAAGCTGCTGCACCACGCGGATGCCGTCCTCCAGCGTCTCGCCGGTTTCGAGAATATGCCCGTCTGCGTCCAGACCGGCAGCGGCCATCCCGGAGAGGAAGCCCTTCGCCTTGGCAGCGGCGCTGTCGGTGGACTTATCCTTGATATAGTAGAGGTTCCGGCGTCCGGTCTTCACCAGATGCTCCACGGCCATCTCGACGCCCCGGCAGTCATCGACCATGACCGAATAGGCGTCCGGCAGAGCCAGCGTGCCGTTGGCAAGGACGACGGGCATTTTTCGCAGAAGATTCTCCATCTCTGCCCCCTGACAGATGGTGTTGAAAATCGAGCCGACCAGGATGAGGCCGTCCACCTGCTTCTGCGCCACAGCCTGCAGGGTGCGCAGCGTCTCAGCCCTGTCGCCGCCGGTGTTGCAGAGGATGACCTCGTACCCTCTGCGGCCAAACTCACGCTCGATGGTGTAGGCTGTGCGGGCATAGTGGGAATCCCGGATGTCCACTGTGAGCACGGCCACCGTGTGCAGGCTCTTGCTGACCATGCCCTGTGCAATGGCACTGGGAGCGTAGTTGCAGCGTTTGAGCACCTTTTCCACCTTGGCGCGGGTGTCGGCGCGGACAGTATCTTTGTGGTTGAGCACGCGGGAGACGGTGGCGATCGAGACGCCGGCTTCCCGTGCAATATCGTAAATATTCATAGACCCTCTTGTAAAATCAGATGTGGTTGGATGGTTAAAGCATACCCTGCCGCCGTGTGGTTGTCAAGATGAAGGGGAGACGGTGTACCGAAAAACTTGCCCTTGTCGCCAGCGGGAAACTGGGCTATAATAAAGCCACTCAGGCAAAGGATTTTAGTCGGAAGGAGGGGATGCAGATGGAGCTGTTTCGGCGTACACTGGCGGGGATGCTGATGCTGGTGGTTGCGGTGTCGGTGGGCATCTGGGTGCAGGGAAGGTTTATTGACGCGGTGCGTCTGCCGACTCATACGCGGGTGATCGGGGCGACATATACGACCCTGAGCGACCCGTTTTATGAGACCATCAACGATGAGATCCAGATGCAGATCAAGAGCAACGGCGATCTGCTCTTGGTGCGCGACCCGGGGCAAGATCAAGAGCGGCAGAATCAGGAGATCGAGGATATGCTCAAAAAGGGCATTGAGCTGCTCATCGTGAACCCGGTGGATTATGTGGGCGTGACGCCTGCGCTGGAAAAGGCGAGGGAAAAGGGCGTGCCGGTCATCCTCATCGACTCCAAGGTGGACGACCCGGAGCTTGTCACCTGCACCATCACCTCCAACAACTACGGCGCCGGTCTGCTGGACGCCCGTCACCTCATCAGCCAGACCAAGAGCGCCCGCATCGTGCTGCTGTCCAACTCGGATTCGTTCTCCAGCTGGGACAGGCTTTCGGGCTTCTGCCAGACCCTGACCAAAAGCGGCAACGACTACCGGATCCTGGAGCTGCGGGACTGCGGCGGCGAGCTGAACCGCGCCATGCGCGCGATGGTGCAGCTGTTGGAGACGTTCCCGCGCATTGACGTCGTGATGGCCGTCAACGAGCAGGCGGCCCTGGGCGCAATGGCGGCGCTGGAAGAAAAGGGCGTGCTCTCGTCCACTTTGGTCTACAGCGTGGACGGCTCACCGGAGGCGAAAGCCCTGATCTCCGAAGGGCTGATGACGGCCACCTCGGCACAGTCGCCCCTCCGCATCGGACGGATGGCGGCAGAGGTGGTGTACGAGATCCTGGAGGGCAAGCCGTACCTGACCAACATCGTGGTGCCGGTAAATCAGATCACGCAGGAGGATATTCTGCGCTACGGCACGGAGGGCTGGCAATGAAAACTGAAAATTTGTCCATCGGCCTCCGGGTGCTCTACCATGCCATTGAGTGGCTGACGGTATTTCTGATCCTGCTCATCTTTGCGGTGCAGATCATCACGCCGCTCTACGCGGTGAGAGTTGGCCGTGCAGACTCGTTTTTGCAGCAGCTGCAATGGCTGCCGTACCGCCCCGGTGTGCTTGCCCTGGGCGTGATGCTGGCAGCGGTGGGCACCATCCTGAGCAAGTGCTCCCACGAGGTGGACAGCGGCTTTCTCTCCCGCAGCAGCTGGCAGTTATATTTATTGGAGGGCGTGCTGTACAGTGCCTCGGCGCTGATCTTCCAGCAGAACTGCGACAAGATCGCTCTGTTTGCGATCGTGGATATGGTGGACGACCCGCGCGCTCTCCGGCAGAAGCGCTTTCTGAGCGCCATGATCGTGGTGTACCTTTTCTGCAACATGGACGCCGCCACCAGCGTCCTCCATGCCGTGACGCTGAAGCAATACCTGGCTTTTTACAGCCTGCACACCCGCAGCGTCCTGCAGCTGGTGATCGAGAGCCTGTCGGCGCTGGAAATGATACTCTTCATCCTGTACATGGTGCTGTTCATCAGCCAGCAGACCAGCGAGAAACAGGAGATCCTGAACCTGAACCAGCAGCTGCAGCAGGCCAACGAGCAGCTGCGCATCTACGCCGAGGAGAGCGCCCACACCGCACAGGTGCAGGAGCGCAACCGCCTTGCGCGGGAGATCCACGACACGTTAGGCCATGTGCTCACGGGCATCACAGCGGGCGCAGACGCCTGCATCCAGATGATGGACGACTCGCCCGAGATGGCACGGCATCAGATGGAGCTGATAGCCGACACCGCCCGCAACGGAATGAACGATGTCCGGCGCTCGGTCAAGGCACTGCGGCCGGACTCGCTGGAAAAAGAAAACCTCTCGGGTGCGCTCAACAAGATGTGTACCAGCATGGCGCAGAGCAGCGGCGCGCAGATCCAGCTGGAAGAGTCGCTGGCCGGGCTGACGCTCTCGCAGGATGAGGAAGACTGCGTCTACCGCACCGTGCAGGAGGGCATCACCAACGCCATCCGCCACGGCCACGCCACCCGGGTCCAGGTGCGGTGCCATATCGAGGACGGCGTGCTGGAAGTGTCGGTGAGGGACAACGGCATCGGCTGCAAGAGCGTGACGCCGGGCTTTGGCCTGCAGCATATGCAGGAGCGGATGCTCATGCTGGGCGGCACGTTCTGGTATGAGAACAGCGACGGGTTCTGCATCCGGGCAGAGATCCCTCTGCGCAAGACCCCGGGCAGTGAAAAGAGAAAACAGGAGGAAACGGTATGATAAAGGTGCTTCTGGCCGACGACCAGGAACTGATCCGTCAGAGCCTCAGCTTTGTGATGAGCAGGCAGGAAGACATTGAGATGGTGGGTACAGCCGCCAATGGCCGTGAAGCGCTGGAACTCGTGGAGGAAAAGCAGCCCGACGTGGTGCTGCTGGACATTCGGATGCCCGAGATGGACGGCGTGGAGTGTACCCGCCGCATCAAGCAGGAGTTTCCGGGCATCAAGGTCATCATCCTGACCACCTTTGACGATGATGATTATGTGTTTGACGCTCTGCGGTACGGCGCTTCCGGCTACCTGCTCAAGGGCGTCTCGGTGGACGGCCTGACCAACGCCGTGCGGGAGGCCGCGCGCGGCGGCTCCATCATCGCCCCGGATGTGGCGTCCAAGGTCTTGCAGATGTTCTCCCGCATGGCACAGGGCGACGTGCAGGTGCGCGTGAACAAAAAGAATGCGCTGGAGCTGACCAAGATGGAGTGGCAGGTCATCCGCGAGGTGGGCTGCGGCCTCTCCAACAAGGAGATCGCGGGCAGACTCTATCTCTCCGAAGGCACGGTGCGCAACTACATCAGCAGCATCCTGCGCAAGCTGGAACTCCGTGACCGCACCCAGCTGGCCATCTGGGCGGTGCAGAACCAGAACAGCCAGCCGGAGGCAGACGTATGAGCCGGTACTGGAAAGCCGCGCTGCCCTTTCTGCTGGCGGCGGTCATCATTCTGGCGGCTGCCAGCCGTCCGGTGGTGCTGCACATCGGCTTCCCGTGTGACAGCTATTGGAATGTCCCGGGCGAGAACTACTATACCTTTATTGACGCCGCCATTGAAAAGTTTGAGGCAGAGCACCCCAACGTGAAAGTCGAGTACACCAGCGGCATCCGGGTCGAAGACTACACCGAATGGCTCAGCGGCCAGTACCTGCTGGGGCAGGAGCCGGATGTGATGGTGATCCTTCCCGAGGACCTTGTAATTTTCAGCGATACAGCTTCCCTGCGGGAGCTGGATCCGTTCATGAAGCAAGACCCGGAAGTGGATCTGAGCGGCTTTTACCCGGCGGCATTGCAGGCCGGAGCCGACAAGGGGAAACAGTATGCGCTGCCGCTGGAATGCGTGCCGCAGATGATGTTCATCAATAAGACACTGCTCCAAAAAGAGCACATCCGCATCCCGGATAACGATTGGACGTGGGATGAGTTTTACAGCCTGTGTGAGCAGCTGACGAGAGACACGGACGGGGACGGCATCGTTGACCAGTTCGGCGTCTACGATTACGGCTGGGAAGAGGCGCTGGTGGCCAACGGCTGTTCGCTGTTCAGTGAGGACGGCCAGCACTGCCTGCTGAACCAGAGCGCACAGGAGTCCGCCATGCAGTTTGCGCGGAAGATCTACCAGCTCAACGCCGGAACGGATCTGAGCGAAAAGACCTTCGACGAGGGCAGAGTGGCGTTCCGCCCGATGCTGTTTTCCGAGTACCGCAGCTATGAGCCGTATCCGTGGCGCATCAAGCGCTCATCGAACTTTGAGTGGGACTGCATCGCCATGCCCAGCGGCACAAGCGTCGGCGGCGGCAACTACTCCCGGCTGAGCACCCTCATGCTGGGCATCAGCCAGCGCACAAAGCATTCCCGGCTGTCGTGGGAGCTGCTGAAGACCATTGCCTGCACGGAGGAGATGCAGACGATGGTCTACACCGAGTTGAGCGGCGTGTCCGCCCTGCACAGTGTGACGGAATCGGATGAGGTCGCCCGGCTGCTTCAGCTGGACTCGCAGGACACCGCCTCCCGCGGAATGTCTACTCTGCCTGCCATCATGGAGGATACGCTTGCCACGCCCCGCTTTGCGCGGTATCATCAGGCGATGGAGAGCGCCGACCGCCTGATCACCGAGGCCATGTCGGCAGACAAGAACTTTGAATTGCAGCTGCTGCAAATTCAGCAGCAGCTCGACGTCACATTGACAAGCTGACAAAAAATCCACGCAGAAAGCCCGCTTTTGTGCAAACTGCTGCATAAAAGCGGGCTTTTATTCGACTATTTGACGAAAGAAGTGACATTTGTCATGTTTTGTTTGGCAGAATGTCACATTCCGGTTGTGACATTCTACAGCTGTGAACAGGACATGAACATGGTATGATAAAGCCATGAAAATCAGATGGGCCTGCGCGAGGCTCATCCGAGAAGAGCAAGATCTGTTTGGAAAAATCAGGAGGAAAAATCACATGAAGAAGATCTCTCGTCGTTCGTTTCTCGCTGTCTGCGGCGCTATGGCTGCAACTGCTGCCCTGACCGCCTGCGGCGGTTCTTCCGCTTCTACCGCCGGCACCGCTGCTTCCGGCTCCACTGCCGGTTCTGCTGCATCCGGTGAGGTCTTTGAGCTGAAGCTCTCCACCACCCAGACCGATACTTCCATGATCTATCAGGGCCTGCAGGCTGCTGCCGACAAGGTCGCTGAGGACACCGACGGCCATGTGAAGGTCACCATCTATCCTTCCAGCCAGCTGGGCGGTGAGGAAGACATGATCGACCAGGCTCTGCAGGGCATGGGCATCGCCGTCCTGACCGACGCAGGCCGTCTGTCCAGCTACGTCAACGACATCGGCATCATGAACATGGCCTACATCGTGGACAACTACGAGGACGGCATGAAGCTGATGGCTACCGACACCTTCAAGGGCTGGGACGCTGACCTGGCCAACAACGGCATCTGCGGCCTGTGCTACAACTACTACGACGGTGCTCGTTCCTTCATGGGCCACAAGGCTTACAACACCCCCGCCGATCTGAAGGGCGCTGTCATCCGCACCCCCGGTGCTGACCCGTACGTTGAGTCCATCTCCGCTATGGGCGCTACCCCGTACAACATCGCATGGTCTGAGGTCTACAACGGCATCCAGACCAAGTCCATCGACGGCTGCGAAGTCCAGTACACCTCCGCTGTTTCCAGCAAGATCTACGAGGTCTGCGAGTACGTCAGCAAGACCGAGCACATCAACCTGTTCAACATGGTCATCTGCGGTCAGGCATGGTTCGACAAGCTGCCCGCTGAGTATCAGGAAGTCATGAAGAAGGACTTCAACGACTGCGCATACAACAATGCTCAGGACATCATCGCTGCTCAGGATGACATGGAGAAGACCCTGACCGACAACGGCATGACCATCGTCGAGGTCGATAAGGACATCTTCCGTGAGGCTGTCAAGCCCGCATACGAGAAGCTGGGCTGGACCGAGCTGCGCGAGCAGCTGTACAAGGAAGCCGGCGTCGAGGCCTGATCTCTTAAAAAGCTGAATCGACCATAACGTAAATGTCCTCCTGCATGGCAGCTCGCTGTGCAGGAGGTATTGTGAATAAGGACGACTTTCTATGAAGAAATTTTATGAAAAAGTCTGTAAGCTGGAAGAGCTGATCGCTCTGATCCTGGTTGCAGGCATTGCGGTCCTCGTCTTTGTTTCGGCGCTGATGCGTACCATTGGCCATCCGCTGAACTGGGCACAGGACGTTGCACTGATCGCCTTCGCATGGCTGATCTTCCTCGGCAGCGACGTCGCCATGCGCGGCTCCGGCCTGATCGGCGTTGATCTGTTCGTCAAGAAGTTCCCCGCCGGGGTGCAGAAGGTGCTGGACATCCTGTTCAAGGTCATCATCGCAGCGTTCCTCTGCGTGCTGATCTACTACGGCTACGGCATGACCACTTCCGGCTGGGCGCGTCAGATCACTTCTCTGCACATCAGCTACAGCTGGGTCACGATGGCTGTGCCTGTCGGCTCCTTCTTTATGCTCATCTCCACCATCCGGAACATCATTGAGCGCGTCAAGACGCCTGCTGGTCAGGAAGTCAAACACGAAGCAGGGAGGGACGTCGGCTAATGTTTATTGCAATCGGTATCTTCTTTGTGTTTCTGCTGCTGGGTATGCCCGTGGCATTCTCCATCGGTCTGTCGGGCTTCTCGTTCTTTATGATCCGCGACCTGCCCATGACCGTTCTGGTGCAGAAATCCATTTCCACTTCTCAGAGCTTTACCATGCTGGCCATCCCCCTGTTCATTCTGGCCGGCAACCTGATGAACAGCTGCGGCATCACCAAGCGCCTGATGCGCTTTGCCAACGCCTGCACCGGCCATATGTACGGCAACATCGGTCAGGTCTCCTGCCTGATGTCCACCCTGATGGGCGGCGTCTCCGGTTCTGCGGTTGCAGATGCTTCGATGGAGTGCCGCATCCTCGGACCTGAGATGACCCGTCTGGGCTACGACCGCGGCTGGTCTGCCGCCATCAACGGCCTGTCCGGCCTGATCGTCGCCACCATTCCGCCGAGCATGGGCCTGATTATCTACGGCACCGTCGGCGAGGTGTCCATTGGCCGTCTGTTCATGGCTGGCTGGGTCCCCGGCGTCCTGATGTGCGTGCTGCTGATGCTGGCCGTCACCTGGAGCGCCCGCCGCTTCGGCTACAAGCCCGAGCATGACCATCCGGCTCCGCTGTCTGAGATCCTGAAGGCTCTGCTGGATAGTATCTGGGCCATTCTGTTCCCTGTCCTGCTGATCGTCCTGATCCGCTTCGGCATCATGAGCCCCACCGAGTCCGGCTCCTTTGCCTGCGCATACGCCCTGCTGGTCGGCACCGTGTTCTACCACGAGCTGACTTGGGAGAGCCTGCTGCAGACCCTGCGCGACAGCGTGAAGGACATCACCGTCATCACCATCATTCTGGCGTTCTCCGGCGTGTTCGGCTACGGCATCGTGTTCGATAACATCACGGTCACCATTGCAAACGCTCTGCTGGGCATCACCAGCAACAGCGCAATCCTGCTGCTGCTGGTCGTCGTCTTCCTGCTGATCTGCGGTATGTTCATGGAGACCACCGTTATCGCCCTGATCCTGACCCCCATCCTGCTGCCCGTCATGCGCAGCATCGGCGTCAACGAAGTCGTGTTCGGCATGATCATGATGACCACCGTCACCTTCGGCGTCATGACTCCCCCTGTCGGCACCGCGCTGTATGCCGTGTCTGACATCATGGAGTGTCCCATTGAGGAGACCTTCAAGAAAGGCTGGCCCTTCTACCTCGCGATCGTGTGTGTCATCCTGTTCATGATATTCTTCCCGCAGGCGGTGCTCTTCCTGCCGAACCTCGTGTACGGCGCTTAAATCAAGCGTTCCACATCTCTCCGATTCTTCTATCTATTAAGCAGAGCCTGTCTTTCCTGCCTTGGAAAGGCAGGCTCTGTGCCTTTTATGGAGGTTTTTATGAAACCGACAACAGATTTCCCGTTCCTGCTGGACAACCCCCGGGCGTGGCGCACCTATCTGGGAGGCCGGATGCTGGACGCCCTGCACGGTGACTCCAACGGCGAGGACGGGCATTTCCCCGAAGAGTGGATACTTTCCACCGTCGCCGCCCGCAACGCCGGACGGGAGCAATTCCCCGAAGAGGGCATGAGCCACCTGCGCGGCACCGACGTCACCCTGAAATCGGTGCTGGAAAGCGATACGGAGGGCTATCTCGGCAAAGGTGCAGCGCAGCCCACCCTCGGCGTGCTGACCAAGCTCATCGACAGCGCCGAGCGCCTGACTCTGCAGGTGCATCCCGACAAGCCGACAGCCCTGCGGCTGTTCCAGAGCCAGTACGGCAAGACCGAGTGCTGGCACATCCTCAGCGGCCACCCCGTGAACGGCGAAGAGCCCTGCATCTACTACGGCTTCCAGCCGGACATGACCCGCGCGCGGTGGGAAGCGCTGTTCCACGCGCAGGATATTCCCGGGATGCTGGCCGGGATGCAGAAATACCCGGTGCATCCGGGCGACACCATCCTGATCGAGGGCGGTATGCCCCACGCCATCGGCGCAGGCTGTTTCCTCGTGGAGATCCAGGAGCCGACGGATTATACGATCCGGGTGGAGCGCACGACGCCCAGCGGCTTTGCCGTGGCCGACAGTATGTGCCATCAGGGGCTGGGCTTTGAAACGATGTTCGAATGCTTCCACTATGAGCCGCACAGCCGCGAGGAGATCCACGACCGCTGGTTCATTGAACCGGAAACGGTGCTGAAAACGGCGGGCGGAAGCATCACGACGCTGGTGGGCTATCGCAATACGCCGCTCTTCCGTCTGGACGAAGTAAACGTCTCCGACACCCTGACGGTGGACTGCCCGCCCCGCGGCAGCGGCATCTATGTGCTGGAAGGCGCAGGGACCCTGAGCGCAAACGGCCGCAGCCTGCCTCTGAAAAAGACCGACCAGCTCTTTGTCCCCGCTGGAACGGGAAGATTTACACTGGATGCGGAGGCTCCGCTGAGGGTCCTGCATTTCTTTGGCTCTGAACAGAAACAATAAATTCCAATGTAAAAAAGACCTCCGCAGCCCTGAAAGGCTGCGGAGGTCTTCTGCTATATGGGAGAGGTCACTTCCGTGCGATCATCTCGGTGTAGGCCAGCACCAGCGGGCCGACGCCCTTTGCATCGTTGCAGACCACCGGCTCACTGAAATAGTAAGCCAGCGAGCCGTCGCGGTGGTCCTTGCCGCCGAGGCCGGCCACGAGGCAGATGCCGTCCAGCTGCAGGCTGCCGTCCGGGTTCTTGCTCAGATACTTGTCACAGGTGCCGTAGAAGGCTTTCTCGGCCCATGCGGCCATCCGCTTGGGCAGGTAGCCGAGACGCACGCCCTTGAGCACAGCGTAGGCGAAGAGGGCCGTGCCGCTGGTCTCGAGGTAGTTGCCCTCGACGCCGGGGTGGTCCATCACCTGCCAGAACATGCCGGTCTCCTCGTCCTGGAACTTGTGGACGTCCTCAATGGTCTGCTTGAACATCGCCATGATGCCGCGGTACTCGTTGTAGAGCTGCTCATCCATCCGCTCCAGCACGTCCACCATCGCCACCATGAACCAGCCCATGGCCCGCAGCCAGAAGTTGGGGCTGCAGCCGGTGACGGGGTCGGCCCAGTACATCTGGCGGCTCTCGTCGTAGCCGTGATAGTACAGGCCGGTCTTCTCGTCCCGCATATGCTTCTTGATGTTCATGAACTGCTTATAGCTGTCGATGCAGCCCTGCATCTTGTTGTAACGGGTCTCGTACTCCATATAGAAGGGCTGGGCCATGTAGGTGCCGTCCAGCCAGACCTGCCACGGATAAATGTCCTTGTGCCAGAAGTTGCCCTCCTTGGTGCGGGGCTGGGTGAGCAGCTGGCTGCGGATGGTGTCGATGGCCTTGCGGTACTTCTCGTCGCCGAAGATGTCGTAGAGGATGAACAGGTTTTTGCCCTGATTCACGTTGTCGAGGTTGTACTCCTTCGGGTCGTAGGTCTTGATGGAGCCGTCTTCCTGCACGAACCAGTCGATGAAATCCTTGGAAAATTTCAGATACTTTTCGTCGCCGGTGGTCTTGTACAGGCTCAGGCAGGCGGTGATCATGCAGCCGTCGATGTAGTTCCACTTGTTGGGCTTGCCGCTGCGGACCTTCTCGATGTTCCACATGGGTGCCTCGGCGCTGGAATTGGCGATGAGGTAGTCCACATAATCGCCCAGCATGGACAAAATCTCTTCATGAGTCATGGCTTAGTCCTCCTCAAAATGGCCGACGTTGGCAAAGCGCAGGCGCTCGCCCTCGTAGCCCTCGATCCTGACGTTGTGCAGCTCGATGTTCTTGACGTTCTTGGCGTAGATGGCCAGCTTCTTGACCAGCGGGCGGTTGTCGGCCATGGCAGCCTGACCCTCCTTTGCGTCGGGGTCGAAGGTGATGGTGACGTTCTTCATGGAGACGCCCTCGATGGGCTGCTCGGGCAGGCCGTCAAAGTAGCAGCCCGCAAACTGTGCGTCGGTGGCCACGATGTCTTCCATGGTCAGGGTGCCGAGCTTCGGGGTGTATTCGTCCACGGGCAGAGCCTCGCGGCACTGGACATAGGGACTGTGGCCGTCCGGGTCGCAGAAGTAGAACATATTGATGACGAAGGGCGCCTTGACGCCCCGCATCTCCACATTGCGGAACACCAGACCGTCGATGACGGCGGTGTTGCCGCGGCCGCGGCGGGTCTTGACGCGGAGGCCGCGGTCGGTGTGGTCCATGAGGCACTGGGTGACCACCATGTCCTTGACGCCGCCGCTCATCTCGCTGCCGATGACGATGCCGCCGTGGCCCTTGTCCAGCAGGCAGTTGCGGATGACGGTGTGCTCGCAGCTCTTCTTGAGCTTCATGCCGAGGAAGACTTTGCTGGCCTTCATGGCGATGCAGTCGTCGCCGACGTGGATGTTCACGCCGATGATGCGGGTGTACTCGCAGCTCTCGGGGTCGATGCCGTCGGTATTGGGGGCGTTGTAGGGGTTGTTGATGTTGAAGTTCAGCAGGTCGAGGTGTTTGACGAAGATGGGGTGGATGGTCCAGGAGTAGCTGTTCTGCACGGTGATGCCGTGGAGGCAGACGTTCTCGCTGTCCACCATCGCCACGGCGCGGGGACGCCATGCGATGCGCTTGACCTTGGGGTCGACCCACCAGTCGCCGTTCTGGGCGTCGCAGTCCAGGGTGCCTTCGCCGGTGACGACGACGTCATGCACCTGGGTGATGTTCAGCAGGCCCGCAAAGCTGTTCAGCGGGTTGCCCTCCCAGCCGGTGAGGTAGTATTCGTCCACTTCGTTCTCGCTGGGGATGACGCCGGGCAGGATGGGGTAGTGGGTGCGGTCGTTGTCGCCCAGCAGCACAGCGCCCTTCTCGAGGTAGAGGGTGGTGCAGCTCTTCATGAAGAGGCTGGCGGTGCGGTAGCGGCCAGCGGGGACATATACCGTGCCGCCCCTGGGGCAGGTGGAAAGAGCAGCCTGCAGCCTGCCGGTGTTGTCGGTCTCGCCGTCGGCGACGAGGCCGTAGCGGGATGCGTCCACAAAGAAGCTCTCGGTCTCGGTGGTGAAGTCCAGCTTCAGGTGCTCACCCTCGGCGTCCACCTCCACGGTGTAGGCGGTGGACGGAGTCAGAGAGAAGAGGGAGAACACATTGGTGTTGCAGCTTTCGTAAATGGTCTTGCCGTTCAGAGCCACGGCGAAGGGGTGCTCCGGGCGGAAGCACTTGCCGTTTTCCAGCTCGAAGACGGCGCTGCGGGTCATGGAACGGATGAGAGACAGATTCATTTTTACAGCCTCCTGAGTTATTTGCGTAGATTTGCGGCTTGCCCGCAGAGGGCGGGCATGGTACACTGGGGATAAGAAGATCAGAGCACTGCCCCGGCGGGGCAGGCATAGCAAGAAGGGGGAAGGGCGGATGCGCGCCGAACGGGAAAAACTCAACGCGAAGATCACGGCGGGAGCACTCAAGCTGGCCGGCGGGCGGCTCGAGCTGCCTGCCGAGATGTGCCATATCGTTCTGTTTTCAGGCGGCAGCTGCACGGTCCAGTGGGGGGATACGTCGCTCCTGGTCAGCCCCGGCTGCGCATTGCTGCTGGGGCCGGGGGCGTGGGCGGTATCGCAGGCAGGCCACACCCAGCCGGAAATGCTGGGATGCAGTTTCCCACAGGTGGCCCTCCACGAGATGAAGAACGCCACCGGCGAAGATTTCCTCCGCCTTTTTGCACCGGGCAGCCAGATGGCCCTTTACGGCAGCATCCAGTGGGCCAGCCGTCTGCGGACGCTGCTGGAGATGATGCGGAGCGCCATGGGCGAGCCGGAGTATCCCGGCGGGCTGTATCTGGCACTGACGCTCCACTATGTGGAGCAGGAGCACCGGGCGCAGAGCGCCGCCGACGCCCGCCCCCGCAACGAGACGGTGGAGCAGATCTGCGCCTACCTTGCGGCAAACTACCAGCAGAAGCTTTCCCTCACCGAGGTGGCAGCGCGGTTCTACATCTCGCCCTACTATCTGAGCCGGCTGTTCCGGCGGGTGACGGGGCAGTCTATCGTGGACTACATCAACGCCCGCCGCATCGAGGCGGCACAGAAGCTTCTGGAAACGACAGAGCTGAGCATCGGCAGCGTGGCCGAGCAGACCGGTTTCGCCTCTGCGGCCCACTTCCGCCGCGTTTTTCGGGAGACGATGGGCGTCGGGCCGCTGCAATATAGAAAAAGTAGGAAATAAACCTCTCCGTCACGCCTGACGGCGTGCCACCTCTCCTATCGAGGAGAGGCCTTGGCATTTCATAAAGCTTCACCTCTTCGCCAGAGGCTCCCCTCGGTAGGGGAGCTGTCGAGCGATAGCGAGACTGAGAGGTTGATACCTCCGCAAAAAATGCCCCCTGCGTCCTCTCTATGGGAAGAGGCACAGGGGGCATTCATGTTTGTCGGGATGATCCGAACGGCGGGGGCTTCAGCTTAGCCCTTGACAGCACCGGCGGAGATACCTTCGACGAACTGATCCTGTGCGCAGAAGAACACGATGAGCTGCGGCAGGATAGAGATCAGGGACAGGGCCAGAATACGGTTCCAGGCAAAGCCCGTATCACCGTCCATGGACAGCTTGACGAACAGGGACATGGGGTACTTTGCAGGGGTCTGGACGTAAAGCAGGGGACCCATGAAGTCGTTGCAGCTCCACATGAACTGGAACAGTGCGCAGGACACCAGAGCGGGCATCAGCATCGGGACGATGACCTTGTACAGGGTCTGGAAGGAGGAGCAGCCGTCGATGGCGGCAGCCTCGTCCAGGTCGCGGGGGACGTTGCGCATGAACTGCACCAGCTGGTAGACGAAGTAGGTCTCAGTTGCGAATGCGCAGTGGACCCAGATGGCCAGATAGAACGGGCTGTTGACCCAGCCGAACTTGGTGTACAGCAGGAACTGAGGCACGTTCAGGACGACCTGAGGCAGGAACAGGGTGGCCAGCATGATGCTGAACAGGATCTTCCGGCCCGGGAAGTCGAAGCGGCCAAAGCCGTAAGCTGCAATGCAGGAGGAGACCACGGTGCAGATGACCTTGGGCAGGACGTAGCTGTAAGTGTTCAGCATGGCCTGCAGGATGTTGATGGAACCGCCGAAGTTGTTCAGCGCGTTCTTGTAGCCCTCCAGAGTGGGGTTCTTGATCCACAGGCCGATGCCTGCAAAGATCTCGCTGTTGTCCTTAAAGGTGGCGCTGATCATCCACAGCAGGGGATAGATCATGATGAGGCCCACCAGGATCAGGACGAAGTACTTGAAAAACGTCGCGATGGCGTTAGAAGCTTTCATTCCCATACTGTCACACCTTACCTTTCATCCGAGTAGTAGACCCACTTCTTCTGGCTGGTGAAGGCGATGATCGTCAGGATGCAGACGATGACGAACATGATCCATGCCAGTGCGGAAGCCATGCCCATCTGGTTGGACTTGAATGCGTAGTTGTAGACCAGAATGGAGATGAGGGTGGTGGAACCGCGGGGACCGCCGTTGGTGATGATGAACGGGCCATTGAACTCCTGGAAAGCCTGGCAGATCTGAGTGACCAGGTTGTAGAAGATGATGGGGGTGATCATCGGGACGGTGATGGAGAAGAACTGCTTCCATTTGCCAGCGCCGTCGATGGTGGCGGCCTCGTACAGGTCGGCCGGCACGCCCTTCAGAGCGGCGAGGAACAGCACCATGGCGGAGCCGAACTGCCAGATACGCAGGAAGCAGATGATCCACAGTGCATAGCTGGGGTCGCTCAGCCAGGAGGGACCCTGGAAGTGGCCGAAGGTCAGCATACGGATGAGGGTGTTGACCAGACCGTCATCACGGAACACGGCCTTCCACAGCACGGCGATCGCAACAGAGCCGCCGAGGATGGAGGGAATGTAGTAGACGGTGCGGAACACGTTCACGCAGGCGATCTTGAAGTTCAGGATATAGGCGATGAACAGTGCGAAGACCAGCTTCAGAGGCACAGTGATGAAGCTGTACTTGAAGGTGGTGATGAGCGCCTTGGTGATCTTGGGGGTGGAGAAGGCGTCCACATAGTTCATGATGCCATACTGATGGATGCCGTTGAAGAAGTCCATATCCGTAAAGCTGTAGTACAGAGACTGGCCGAACGGAATGGCCTTGAAGACGACGAAGCCGATGATCCAGGGGATCAGGTAGAACAGGCCCTGCCATTTGTCAAAAAACTTCTGGGCCGGGGTACGCCCGAGAGAGGGCGCTTTGCTTTCTTTCATCCGGGAATCCTCCTTTTATAAGGATATGTCTCGTACGCCGCACAATCGTTTGGACACATTTTTGTCAAAAAAATGTCATCACCGTCTTGCAAAAAAGGGGCATCCGTCCGTAGGTGGAAGGGATGCCCCTTGCAAGACTCCTTTATGCGGGGCGGCCCGTTGTCAACACCGCGCGTGTGCGGGCCGCAAAAAGTCCGTGAGGCGGAAATCAGACGGTGTAGCCGACAGACTCCATGCCGTCCAGCAGGGTATCGACCAGGTCAGCGCCGGAAACATTGTCGTAATCCAGAGTGTCGAACACTTCCTGATAGACGCCGGTGCCGGTAGCCTTCAGGTCGTTGGACTCGAACAGGGGGTCGAGCTGGTTGGAAACGAAGGCCATGACCTTGCCGTTTGCCTCAGCCACCAGCTCCTTGATCTTGCCGGCGCCCTGAGCAGCAGCCAGACCAGCCTTGGAGGCGGGGATGCCGCACTCAGAACCCATGATGGAAGCGCCCTTCTCCTCGTTCAGCAGGAAGTTGATGAGGGTAGCTGCCTCTGCGGGATGCTCGCAGGTCTTGGTGATGGCCAGACCCATGGAGACCTTGGAGAAGCCGCCGTTGTAATCGCCGAACTTGATCTCCTCGCCCACGGTGAAGCCGGCCTTGTTCTCCTCGTCCAGAGCGTCAGCGTACTTGGTAGCAGAGGAGTCCCACTCGAAGCAGCCGGCCAGCTTGCCGGTGATCCACTCGGTGGACTGGTGAGCGGCGTTGTCGCCGTTGGAGCCGTAGTAGGTGGGCAGGCTCATGATGACGTGGCCCTCGACCAGACTCTTGATGAAGTCGATGCCCTCAGCGATCTGGTCGGCATCGTAGTTCAGGGTGGAGGTGGAGGGGTCGGCCCAGTCCTTGCCGTACTTGCTCTCGAGGTAGAACACCATCAGGATCATACGGTCGTATGCGCCCAGGTGCAGGGGATAGTAGTCATCGCCCAGCTTCTCCTGGAAGGTCTTGCCGGCAGCCATCAGCTCGTCCAGAGTGGTGGGGAAGGAGATGCCGGCCTTGTCGAAGGTGGTCTTGTTCCAGTAGAAGATACGGCCGGTCATGGAGACGGGTACGCACTGCTGAGCGTTTGCCACGTTGCAGGCAGCCAGCTTGGCCTCATCCCACTGGGTCAGGTCGAGGTACTCGGAGACGCTGTTCAGGTCGATGAAGGTCTGGCCGTTCTTGGAGTAGTTGTACAGCCAGTTCCAGTTGATCTGGCAGACATCCTCAGCGACACCGCCAGCGAACTTGGTGGACATGGTGTCCTCCCAGCCGGACCATGCAGCGAAGGTGGGGTTGACGGTGATGGTGCTGTGCTCAGCAGAGAAAGCCTTGATGGCCTCCTGGTAAGCGTTGTGACGGGACTCGCCGCCCCACCAGCTCATGGTCAGGGTGACGGGGTCGGAAGACAGGCCGGCCACGGAAGCTGCGGCGGAAGAAGCGGCAGTGGAAGTGGCGGTAGAACCAGCGTTGCCGGAACCGCCGCAGGCGGCCAGCAGGCCGGCAGCACCCACAGCGCCAGAGACCTTCAGAAAGTCACGACGAGAAATTGCCTTGCTCATTTTCGTTCTCCTCCTATGTAGAAAACATCTTCTTGCACGGACGCCTCTGCAAAGCATCCGTTGTATACAAATATAATACCAAAGGCAAGAAAAAAAAGAAAGATGCAAATTGTAGTGATAGCGGCAGAAAACGTACAAATATTGCGCTTATTTTTTGCCCGGTTTTGACGTCATTGCCATAATGAATAAACTTGGACCGAAAAACTGTGCAACTTGTATACTTCAACGATTTGCATAGAAAACTGGGATGCAACAGGAGAAGATTGGCCTGAATTGCAAGAATTTTGTAGCCGAGGCAAAATTTGTTGAAAGAGCGTTGTATACATCAAAAGCAACGATAACAGAAAGTTCCGGCCATGAGCTGATATATCAATAGCGCAAAAAACGCGCGAATCAGGCCCAGACTGATATATCACGGATGCAGAAAAGATACAAAAATGCCGCCCGGCGCGCGGACGGCATAAAATCAGGGAAAAGAGTCACCGGCGGGCGGCGTAGAAGGCGCTGCGCTCCCGGAAATAGCACTGGGGACACATGCTGACGTACTGGACGTCGTTTTCAAGGTCGATGGCTACCTGTTCGCCCTCAAAGACGAAGCGGCCGTTGACCTTGCGGCAGTTGCAGGTGGCCTTGCGGCCGCAGGTGCAGATGGTCTTCATCTCCTCGATGGTGTGGGCCAGCTCCAGAAGCCGGGTGGAGCCGGGGAAGCCCTTGAGGGAGAAGTCGGAGCGCAGGCCGTAGCAGATGACGGGGATGTTCAGCTCTACCGTCACCATGAACAGCTGTTCGGCCTGCTCGGCAGTGAGGAACTGGCTCTCGTCACAGAGCACACAGGCCAGAGGCCGGCCCTCGCTGCTGGCGGCCCGGACGGCCTCCACCAGGTCCATGTCCGGCGGCACCAGCAGGTCGGCAGGGCGGCGGACGCCCAGACGGCTCACGAGGTCGCCGCTGCCCTTGGTGTCCACCTTCGGCTTGAGGATGAGCACCCGCATCCCCTGCTCCTCGTAGTTGTGGGCCACCTGCATCAGCGCGGTGCTCTTGCCGCTGTTCATTGCGCCGTAACGGAAATAAAGCTTTGCCATGTCGAAAAAGTCTCCTCATGAAAGGACTCTCTCAGCCAAAGCCTGACGGAGAGGGCCTGTATTATCGATCGTATCTGCTCAGTCCTGATTGCGCAGCCGGTAGCCCAGGCTCATCAGGCTGTCGCCGAGGTGGACGTTCTCCACCACCACGTCGGGGTAGGAGACAGACAGATCGTAGTGGGAGAAGTTCCAGAAGCCCTGGATGCCCAGAGCCACCAAACGGCCGCTGATCTCCTCTGCGCCGCTGCGGGGCAGACAGAGTACAGCCACCTCGGGGTGGTGCTCGGCGCAGAAAGCTTCCAGCTCGTCGCTGTGTAAGATCTGGATGCCGTTGATCTCTTTGCCCACCTCGTCGGGGGCATTGTCGAAGGCGGCAATGAGCTTGTAGCCGTTGGTGTCGGTGGTGATGAAGCGGCTCACAGCCTTGCCCAGACGGCCGCAGCCGATAAGGATGGTGGGCAGGAGGTCGCCGTTGCCAAAGAGCAGATGCTCAAGGATGCTCAGCAGGTTCTCCACCGAGTAGCCGATGCCCTGACGGCCATTCACGTCGCCGATGCAGTTGAAGTCCTGCCGAACCTGAGAGGCAGTGGTACCCATCTGGGCGGCCAGCTCACGGGACGAGATGCTGGTGATGCCGTCGTTCTTCAGGGTGCGCAGGTAGCGATAGTATTTGGGCAGGCGCTTGATGACGGGCAGAGAAGCTTTGCCGGGAGTGTTCATAGGGGGTCTCCTTTCTTTTTATCCGCAGCATTGCCGGGGAGAAGTGCGCAGCGGCAGGGTGCTCCGGCAAAAGATTTGTACTTTCTTGTACAATAATGATACATATTTGACAATCTTATCTCTAGTATAAAGTATACAGCGCGAAGAGAGAATGTCAAACCATTTGGCACATTTTTTTGAGAAAGAAAAGAAATCTTTACCGAAGTATAACCGGCAGGAATGCCGGACAAGCTGAAACGAAGCAAAAAGGAGGATACGCAGAATGTCACAGGAAGAGAAGAACATCCCCGTGGAGCAGCAGCGGCTGGAAAAAGAGCAGATCGAAGATATGGGCAGCGTTTACCGCACCCGGGGAGCTCACGCCATCCACTGCCTGACGGTCATCGGGCAGGTGGAGGGCCATGTGGAAGCGCCCCAGGGCCAGAAGACCACAAAATATGAGCACGTCATCCCCCAGCTGGTGGCCGTGCAGGAGGACCCCGCCATCGAGGGCCTGCTGGTCCTGCTCAACACCGTGGGCGGGGATGTGGAGGCGGGGCTTGCGCTGGCGGAGCTCATCGCCAGCATCTCCAAGCCCAGTGCGGCAGTGGTGCTGGGCGGCGGCCACTCCATCGGCATCCCGCTGGCCGTCAGCGCCCAGCGGAGCTTCATCGTGCCTACCGCCACCATGACGGTCCACCCCGTCCGCCATTCCGGCATGATCCTGGGCGTACCCCAGACCATGCGCTGGTTCGAGCAGATGCAGGAGCGCATCACCGGCTTCGTGGCGTCCCACAGCGGCATCTCGGAGAAGCGTTATACTGAGCTGATGATGCGCACGGGCGAGCTGGTCATGGACGTCGGCACCGTGCTGGATGGCCGAAAAGCCGTGCGGGAAAAGCTCATCGACGAGCTGGGCGGGCTGTCGGATGCGCTGGCATGGCTCTACCGAGAAATCGAGGGGAAATAAATTGCCATTTGACTTTTCCCGTGGTACAATGAAAGAATCGAGTCGTATCGAAATTCTTCCATCGTCACCGACAGAGCCGCCCTGAGCGCGCCCTGCTTCGTTATATAAAATAAGGAACGGGTTTTAGGAAACATGGCAAAGAGAAAACGCAAGACCTCCGGGCGCAGCACAGCCTCGCGCCGCAAGAACCGGACACAGGACCGGATGCCCGCGGGGCTCATCACCCTGTTTGCGGGGCTGGTGCTCATGGCGCTGGCTTTCGTGCCGGGCAGTTCGGCCTGGCGCACGATGCACGATGTCCTGTTCGGCGTGTTCGGCTGCGGAAGCTTCGTGCTGGGCGCAGCGCTGTGCTATCTGGCCATCCTCTACACCCAGGGCGAAGACCTTCTGCCCCATATCGCCAAGCTGGCGCTGGGGCTCATCTTCGCCAGCGGCACGGTCATCGTCTTTTCTGACATCCCCACCGACCAGACCGCCGCGCAGATGACCGCTGCCTGTTATCAGAATGGTATGAGCGCATGGCTCTCGGGCGGTGCGCTGGGCGCTGTGCTGGGCGGGACGCTCCTGCTGCTCTGCGGCAGACCCGCCGCCAATCTGGTCATGGCGGCGCTGGCGGCCTGCGCCAGCCTGTACATTTTTGACGTTACGCCCGCCGAGTGCTGGCAGTGGCTCTGCAACGTGGGCGGCAGCGTCCACGAAAAGGGCCTTGCCGTCCACGAGCAGAATGCCGCCCGCCGGGCCGAGCGTCTGGCAGAACGCGCCGCCGAAGAGGCCGAGGCGGAGGAATACGAGGCCTATGACGACGACCTGCCGGAAGACGAAGCGGGCGAAGGCGAGGACTGCTGCGGCGGCGAAGAGCCTGCCGCGCCCGCCTTCCATATCCAGCCTCCCGGCTGGCTGGCTGGCGTCTTCCACTGGGGCCATCAGGTGATGCAGGGCGGCGAACAGGCAGAGCCTGCCCCTGCGCCCGCACCGGAAGTGCAGACCCCGCCTCAGCCCGAGCCTGCTCCCGTACAGGTGGAAAAGTCCCGGCCCCGTGCGCCCTTTGATATTGATCTGGGCCCTGACCATACCACCGTCACCGAGGGCGGCAGTGAGCCCATCGAGCCCATCATCCTCGGCCCCGGCGGCACCTTCGGCATGGACCCGCTCCGCCGTGCGCCCATCCGCGCCACCGTGACTCCCATCGTCCCGGACGCTGTGGATACCGCCGCCGAGGACTTCTTCACGGCCCAGCCCGAGCCGACGGTGACACCCACCGTTACGCCCGCAGCCCCGGCAGAAGAGCCGGAACAGCAGCCCGCGCCTGAGCCGCCGCTCTCCTTTGGCATCCCGCTCTATGATCTGACCCCGACTCCGGAACCGGCCCCGCAGCCGGTCAGCGCCGAGAATGCGGTGGCGTTCCGCTCTGAGCCGGATGAGGACGGCTGGATCAGCATCACCAGCGACCCGGTGGAGGAAAAAGACCTCAACACGCTGGTGGCAGCTGCCATGGAAAAGCCTGCTGTCTCCGAGGAGCAGGCTGCGAACGCCCCCGCCGAAGAGGCGGAGACGGAGGAGAGCTTCCAGTATCAGTACCCGTCCATTGAGCTGTTCGAGCGCGCCCCGGAGGAAAGCGACTCCGGAGCGGAAGACGAGCTGAAAGCCAACGCCCAGAAGCTGGTGGACACGCTGGAAAGTTTCGGCGTCCGCACCCGTGTGCTGGATATTTCCCGCGGCCCGTCGGTCACCCGGTATGAAGTCCAGCCCATGGCGGGCGTCAAGATAAGCCGCATCACTTCGCTGGCGGACGACATCGCCCTGAACCTGGCGGTGGCCGATGTCCGCATGGAGGCTCCCATCCCCGGCAAGCCTGCCGTGGGCATCGAGGTGCCGAACCATAAGAAAACGCCGGTCTACATCCGCAGCGTCTTCGAGAGCCAGAGCTTTTTGCGGATGACCTCGCCGATGGGCATTGCGCTGGGCAAGGACATCGCCGGTGTGGCCCAGGTGGCCGACCTGTGCAAGATGCCCCATCTGCTCATCGCGGGCAGCACCGGCAGCGGTAAATCGGTCTGTGTCAACAGCATCATCATGAGCCTGCTGTTCCGCTCCAGCCCCGAGGACGTCAAGCTCCTGCTCATCGACCCCAAGGTCGTCGAGCTGGCTGAGTACAACGGCATCCCCCACCTGCTGATGCCCGTCGTCACCGAGCCCCGCAAGGCGGCCGGCGCACTGGGCGGCGCAGTGCAGGAGATGGAGCGCCGCTACCACCTCTTCGCGGAGAACAACGTCCGCGACATCAAGTCCTTCAATAAGCTGGCGGCAGCGGACCCGAACCTCGAGAAGATGCCCTATATCGCCATCATCATCGACGAGCTGGCCGATCTGATGATGGTCGTCGGCAAGGATGTCGAAGACTCCATCTGCCGCATCGCCCAGAAGGCCCGCGCCGCCGGTATGCACCTCATCGTGGCGACCCAGCGCCCCAGCGTGGACGTCATCACCGGCCTCATCAAGGCCAACATCCCCAGCCGCATCGCCTTCGCCGTGTCCAGTCAGGTGGACAGCCGCACCATCCTCGACGGTGCCGGTGCCGAAAAGCTGCTGGGCATGGGCGATATGCTCTTCATGCCCGTGGGCGCACCCAAGCCCACCCGTATCCAGGGTACCTTTGTGCGGGATGAGGAGATCAGCCGTGTGCTGGACTTCATCAAGAAGAGCGCCACCGTCCAGTACGACGAAGCCATGATCGAGGCCATGGAAAAACACGCCATCCAGGACGGCAAGAAGGGCAGCAGCTCTGCCGACTCCGACGAGGAGGGCGGCAGTGACCCGATGCTCAAGCAGGCCGTGGAGGTGGTCATCGACGCCGGCCAGGCGTCCACCAGCCTGCTGCAGCGCCGCTGCAAGCTGGGTTATGCCCGCGCCGCCCGCATCATGGACGAGATGGAAGAAAAGGGCATCATCGGCCCCTACGAGGGCGCAAAGCCCCGCGCTGTCCTCATCAGCCGCCAGCAGTGGCTGGAAATGCAGATGAATCAGCCGGATGAATAAAATTTTTGATCTCGGAAGCAATAGAGCCCTGCTGTATAGGGCAGGCATCATGAAAGAAAAAGGATAACTATGGAACATTACACCGAATTTCTCCCCATCAGCCGGGCTGACATGGAGGCCCGGGGGTGGGACCAGCTGGACTTCGTGGTGGTGGGCGGCGACGCCTATGTGGACCACCCCAGCTTTGGCACCGCCATCATCAGCCGCCTGCTGGAAGCCGAGGGCTACAAGGTGGGCGTGCTGGCTCAGCCCCGCTACACCGACTGCGAGGACTTCAAGCGGTTCGGAAAGCCGAAGTACGGCTTCTTCATCGGCGGCGGCAACGTGGACAGCATGGTGAGTCACTATTCCGTCGCAAAGATCCCCCGCGCGGAGGACGAGTATTCCCCCGGCGGCAAGGGCGGCGCACGGCCCGACCGCAGCGCCACCGTCTACACCAGACTTGCCAAGCAGGCATACCCTGACCTGCCCGTCATTCTGGGCGGTCTGGAAGCATCGCTCCGCCGCTTTGCCCACTACGACTACTGGCTGGACACCGTCCTGCCCAGCATCGCCGAGGACTCTGGCGCGGACATCATCAGCTTCGGCATGGGGGAACACCAGACCGTGGAAATTGCCCGCCGTCTGGCGGCAGGGGAGCCGGTGGAGAGCATCACCGATGTGGACGGCACCTGCTACCTGACCGACTTCGACCACCTGCCCGAGCGGTATGTGGAGTGCGCGGGCTTCAGGAAGGTCGCCTCCGATAAGGTGGCTTATGCGAAAGCCTGCCGCATCCAGATGGACAATCAGGACGTCGTCAGCGGCAATATCATCGTCCAGAAGCAGAACGAGAAGTACCTCGTGCAGAACATCCCCGCAAAGCCCCTCGTCCGCTGGGAGCTGGATAAGGTCTACGCCCTGCCCTACACCCGCCGCTACCACCCCATCTACGAGGCCATGGGCGGTGTGCCTGCCATCCGGGAGGTGCAGTTCTCCATCATCCAGAACCGCGGCTGCTTCGGCGGCTGCAATTTCTGCGCCATCCAGCTGCATCAGGGCCGACGCGTCACCAGCCGCAGCGCCGACAGCATCGTGGCCGAAGCAGAGCGGATGACCCACGAGCCGGATTTCAAGGGCTACATCCACGACATCGGCGGCCCCACCGCCAACTTCCGTTTCCCATCCTGCCGGGAGCAGATGCTGCGGGGGATGTGCAACGGCGGCAAGCACTGCCTCGCCCCCACCACCTGTTCCCACATGATCGTGGACCACAGCGATTACCTGAAGATCCTCCGCCGCGTCCGGGAGCTGCCCGGCGTCAAGAAGGTGTTCATCCGCAGCGGCATCCGCTTCGATTACCTGATGGCCGACCCCGATGACACGTTCTTTAAGGAGCTGGTGGAGTACCACGTCTCCGGCCAGCTGAAAGTCGCGCCGGAGCACTGCGCCCCCAACACCCTCGCCTACATGGGCAAGCCCCCCATCGAGACCTTCAACAAGTTCAAGGATAAGTTCTACGAGCTGAGCAGGAAGGCGGGCAAAAAGCAGTACCTCGTGCCGTACCTCATGTCCAGCCACCCGGGCAGCACCCTCAAGGATGCCGTCTATCTGGCCGAATACCTCTACAAGAACCATATGCGCCCCGAGCAGGTGCAGGATTTTTATCCCACGCCCGGCACCGTGAGCACCTGTATGTTCTACACCGGCCTCGACCCCTACACTTTGAAGCCGGTGTTTGTGGAAAAGACCGCTGAGGGCAAGGCACTTCAGCGCGCTCTGCTCCAGTATTATGAGCCCCGCAACGCCGAAAAGGTCATCAAGGCGCTGAAAATGACCCACCGCGAAGACCTCATCCCCCTGCTGGTTCCCGCTGAGGGCCGCATTGCGGTCCAGCGTTCGGCCCGCAGAGCCGAGGCCGCCGATGTGACCATCCACGGCGACGGCACCTACACCGTCCGGCCCAGAGGCAAGGGCGGCAAGCCCCAGAGCCGCTCCACCGCCCCGGCGGGCCGCAGCCCGGCGGGCCGTCAGCCCAGCCCCGGCGCGCGTTTTGCGCCCCATTCGGCTCCTGCGCATAAACCGAAAAGCAATCAACAGAAAGAGAATACATCGTGGAAAACTTCAAAAAAGAAAAAGTGACCCCTCAAACGCTCATGAGCCGCCTCGCTGCGCTGGCACTGGCCGCAGCTCTTGCGCTGGGCCTCGTGGGCTGTGACACCTCTTCCATCGTCCCGGGAGGCAGCGGCGACGTCATGCCGAACCCGGCAGCTTCTCAGACCGGAACGACGCCTTCCGACGGGCAGGACGCCGCCTTCCAGATGCACTTCATCGACGTGGGGCAGGCGCTGAGCGTGCTGGTGGAGTGCGACGGACAGTTCATGCTCTACGACGGCGGCAATGTGGACGACGGCAGTCTGGTGGTCTCCTACTTGCAGAGCCAGGGGGTCGAGCAGCTGGAGTATGTCTTCTGCTCCCACGCCCACGAAGACCATGTGGGCGGTCTGGCCGCTGCGCTGGCCTATTTCCCGGCCTACCACGTTTACAGCCCCGTGACGGAAGCCTCCACCAAGTGCTTCAAGGATTTCGTCAAGTACACCCAGCAGCAGAACTTACAGGTGGAAGTTCCCACAGTAGGTACCCAGTGGGCGCTGGGCAGCGCCACTGTGACCATGCTTGGCCCGGTGGCGCAGTACGAGGACACCAACGATACCTCCATCGTCCTGCGCATCGACTACGGCGCCACCAGCTTCCTGCTCACCGGTGATATGGAGGCCGACGCCGAGCGCGACCTTGTGAACAGCGGCGCGAACCTCAAGGTGGATGTCTTACAGGTGGGCCACCACGGCTCCAGCACCTCCACCAGCTACGTTTTCCTGAACGCCGTCCTGCCTGAGATGGGCATCATCTCCTGCGGGGTCAACAACAAGTACGGCCACCCCCACGAGGAGACCCTGAGCATCCTGCGGGATGCCGGTGTGAACGTCTACCGCACCGACCTGCTGGGGACGATCACCGTTTCCAGTGACGGCCAGAACTACACGGTGGCAACGGAACACTTCGCCACCGACGCTGAGCTGAACCCCACCGACCCGGCGGCGTCCAGCACGGCCCAGCAGGCGTACATCGGCAACGTGAACAGCAAAAAGTTCCATCTGCCCAGCTGCCCGAATCTCCCGGCGGAGAAGAATCAGATCCTCTTCTCCAGCTATGATGAGGCCGTGGCCGCAGGCTACAGCCCCTGCTCGAGCTGCATCAAATAACAAATAGACAAAAGGGAAGCCCCACCGTCAGATGGGGCTTCCCTTTTGTTGTCATAATATCAGCGTCCGCGTCCGGCTCCGCCGCCGTGGCTGCTGCCGCCGCCCATGCCGCCGAAGCTGCCGCCG
>ERZ773248.718-NODE-718-length-37056-cov-3.742331_pt1 | contig 37056 bp, 47 predicted proteins | sample MGYA00580518_ERZ773248 | MGnify/ENA primary metagenome ERZ773248 (study PRJEB29015, sample SAMEA2737762) | human gut metagenome | biome: human gut; feature: human-associated habitat; material: faeces | place: China | collected 2012 ...
GGACGCCTCGTGCAGACCAAAGGTTGCACCTTCCTGAAACTGACGGCTTTGATTCTCCAGACCATATTTGTAGATTACATCACCAAGATAAGGATTGTCGAATTGGAGAAAATTGGTGTTATTGGTTTCGGTATCACCGTGAGGCAGGTTTTCCTTATCCCACGGGCAGTAGAAGAACGTGTAATCCTCGTTCAGATAGTAGGTGCGGTCAATCAAGTGTGAACCGGCCGCAACCGTATAGTGAATTGGGTTGGGATAGCCGTCAGGTGCAGAAGAAGTATCTGCGCTGTCGGAACTGCCCGATGATGAGGAAGAACCGGAATTCCAGCCGGTCTTATCATCGAAATCGTAGGGACAGGTGCTGTCGATATGCTGATGCGCTGGGTAGCCATGGTGGTAATGGTATTCTCCGGTGGACGTATCCACATGGCCGCCGTCCGCATCGGTTTTGCCGGGGTGAGCGCTGGCTGTTGCAGTAACTAGTACGGCAACGCATAGTGCGCTGATAAGTTTTTTCATTGGAAAGCCTTTCTGTTTATCTCGGCTGGAACTGTACCTGAACAACAAGCCCGAGAATTTTTACTGAGGTGTCTTTCAGATTGTAAACAAGTGGCTTGTGCTCCGGATTGGTGGACTGCGGCATTAAAGTCACAATATCGCCACTGAGGGAGAAACGTTTCAGGGTCGCTTCCTGCTCAATCAGGACAGCCGCTATCTCGCCGTTCTCCACAATATCCTGCTTGCGGACAATGACCAGATCACCGTCATAAATGCGGACGGCGTTCATGCTGTCACCGCGCACACGCAGCGCAAAGTATTCTGCGCCACCGTTGAAATCGGTGAACGTATAGCCCTCGATGTTCTCCTCGGCATAGATCGGCGCACCGGCCGCGATACGGCCAAGAATAGGGATACGCTTCAGGTGAGAGAAGTCAACCGGGACAGCGGTGTCCGGAAGTTTGTTTGTCTGTTTCTTGACAGGTGCTTTGCCGGTTAGCGTGTTCATATCTACATTATAGAAGTCGGCAAAGACTTCAAGGGTTTCCAGATCCGGCTCGCGCTTGCCGGTTTCATACATACCGATCGCACTGCGGGATATTTTCAGGGTGTTTGCAAGCTCTTGCTGGGACAGTCCTTTTCTTTTTCGCAAATAAGTGAGCATATCACTGAGTTGTGCCAAATGGATCGCCTCCTTATGTTGGTATCATAACACGAGCCGTGACAAAAGTAAATAGAAAAATGTCACGAAATGTGTTGACAAAGATTGACGAGGTTGCTATAATAGCGTTGTCACATAAAGTGACATACAAGGAGGTGACAAAAATGACGATTGCAGAACGGCTTGTGCAGGCAAGAGGTAACATTCCGCGTGATATTGTAGCCAGTGCGGTAGGAATTTCGCTGTCTGCTATCTCGATGTACGAGAATGGGCAGCGTGTACCGCGTGACGAGATCAAGGTCAAGCTGGCGGATTACTACCACACGACCGTGCAGGCTCTTTTTTTTGACACGGATAGTCACGATAAGTGACTAAAAGGAAAGAGGTAAACATCTATGGCAGTACCCACCACCATCACCGCGAAGCTGGACGAGCTGGAACAGCTTTGCGAGAAGTACCCTAGCAAAATTCCGGTTGAGGAGTGCGCCGCGTTCCTCGGTATGGCGCCTGCAAGCCTGCGGGCGAGCGTAGAGCATGGCAACTGTCCGTTCGGCTTAGGGTGGCTCAAGAAAAATTCGATGAACCGGGCATTTTTTGTACCGACATTAACATTTTACCTGTGGGTAACGCAGGGAAGTGGATTTCGAGAGGAGATGAGAACGTGAAACACATCAATGAAGCAATTGCCGGCCTGTCGTTCCTCGGCCTGCTGTCTGCCAGCGGCTACGCTGAAATGGACAAGCTGCCGATGGGCGGTTATACAGTTCTGGCAGCACTGTTGTTGAGCGTTATGCTTATCAGCGTGCGCAGTCTTGTTAAGCATTACTACGAGGGAAACTGAATGTGGACGAAGAAGAAAGAATCCGATATTCTGTCGCAGATGGCATCGGACGCTCGCGTGTCAGATGCAGCAAAATGCGAAATCAAGCCGGTTTTACAGCCGCAAGCGAGAAAAATCGGTGTGAAAACAGAAAAACGCCGCTGAGGAACGGCAATTCCAACAGCGGCATATGAAAGATTACACTTACATAATACCCGCAAGGAGGCGGGAAGTCAATGAAAATTGAACTGAAATCTTTGGACTTGGTGCACTTCAAGTGCTTTCCCAAGCTGCACCTCGACTTTCACGAGGGCGTGAACAGCCTGTTCGGTGCCAATGCCGCAGGCAAAACCAGCGTTTATGATGCGCTGACGTGGCTGCTTTTCGACAAGGACAGCGCAGGCCACAGCCGCCCGGCCGTCAAGCCGACTGGTGCACCGGCAGGCGCGATGCCCGAGGTGACCGCCATTCTGGAGGTGGACGGTGAGCCAATCAAGCTCCGCAAGGTGCTCCGCGAGAAGTGGGAGAAGCCGCGCGGTTCGTCCATCGAGCGCTACGCCGGTGACACCCGTGACTATTACATCGACGATGTGCCGCTTGCCGAAAACGCATACAAGCGCCGCATTGCAGAGCTGATCGACGAGCAGCAGTTTAAGCTGCTGACCGATGTCTGGGCGGTGACGAGGATGCACTGGAAGGACCGCCGAACGCTGCTCGCCGAGATTTGCGGTCTGCCGGAGGACAAGCAGCTGCTTGCGACTGCACCGCAGTTTGCCGAGCTGACCGAGAAAGTCGGCCGCCGGACAGTGGATGAATACAAGTCCGTGCTGATGAAGCAGCGCAAGGACATGAACGCAAACCTCAACACCTTGCCGGTTCGCGTGGACGAGTGCAGCCGCATGGTGACGGAGCTGGAAAGCCTTGACTTCGCGGCGGCGCACAGCGAAAGCGACCGTTTGCAGGCCGAGCGCGAACGGGTGCAGGGTGAGCTGGTGAAGCTCACGAACAACACCCTTGCCGCACAGGCACGCAACGAGCTAGGCGCACTGCAAAATCAGCTCCGTGAGCTGGAAACCGAAAACAACGCCCATCTTGCCAGTCAGCGCGTGCCGGTCGAGGACAAGACCGACGAGCTGCGCCGTGCGCTTTCCGAACGCAAGCAGGACGTTGATCGCTTGCAGAGAACCATTGACCATGAAAAGCGGTACATCGCGGACGGCGAAACCCGCCTAAACGATTACCGTGCCCGCTGGCGTGCGATTGACACAGAAGAGTTCACGGAAACCGTCTGCCCGACCTGCCATCAGCCGTTACCGGCAGAGCAGGTTGCCGAGGCGCGCGAAGCCTTTGCCGCCTATCAGCAGCAGCGCAAGGGCGCACTCCTTGAGGACAGCAAGCTGGTCAAGCAGGGCATTGCAGCCGCACAGGAGCGCCTTGCGAGTGCCGAAACGGCGCTGAAATCCGCACAGGACGAGGTGCAGAAAGCGCAGACTGCGCTTGACAGCTACACGCCGCCGGTCATTGCAGAACCGGAAAACCTGCCGGACTACGACCGCCGCAAGAGTGTCATCCAGACGCTCGCCGCAGACGCGGAAAAGCGGCTCGACCGATTGAACAGCGACACCGCTGCGGAAAAGACCCGTCTGGAAACCGAGCACGCCGAGCTGACGCGCCGCAAGCTGGAAAGCGATGCCGTTCTTGCCAAGGAGCAGACACTCGCGGACACGAAAAAGCGCATTGCCGACTTACAGGCCGAGCAGCGCACCGCCGCCGCCGAGGTCGAGCAGATGGACAGGCTCATCGCCATGTGTGAGGAGTCCACGCGCTACCGCGTGCAGGCTATCACCGAGAGCGTCAACAGTCGGTTCCGCCTGACGCGCTGGCGGCTGTTCACCGAGCAGGTCAACGGCGGTCTGGCTGATTGCTGTGAGCCGATGGACAGCAACGGGACAGCGTTCGAGGGTACGAACAACGCCATGAAAATCAATATCGGCATGGATATTATCGACACGTTGAGCGAGTTTTACGGCGTGCGCGTGCCGCTTTTCGTGGACAACGCCGAAAGCGTTACACATTTGCAGGAAATCGGCTCACAGGTCGTGCGGCTGGTGGTTTCGGAGCAGGATAAGGAGTTGAGAATCGAATGAGCCTGAAAGCAAAGCGCAAGGCGGCGAGCAGTATTCCGCCGATGGACGGCGGTACTTACATGGCGGTCTGCGTGGCGGTTGTTGACCTCGGAGAGCAGTTCAAGCAGTTCGAGAAGCAGAAGCAGGGCAAATACGCCGAAGAGTGTATGTTTATCTTTGAGATACCGAACGAGCGCGTGGAGGTGGACGGCGAGGACAAGCCGCGCTGGCTTTCCTCCCGGCGGTTCACGGTTTCGCTGCACGAGCGCAGCGCACTCTACCAGATGCTGACCTCGTGGCGCGGCAAGGCGCTGACGGATGCGGAGCTTGACCCGGCAGGCGAGGGCTTTGACCTCATGCAGATGGCGGGCGTTCCGGCGATGCTGAGCGTGACCGTCACGGAGAAGGACGACGGCGGCAGGTACAACCGCATTGAGGCCGTGACCGGCTTCCCGAAAGGGATTCCTGCGCCGCAGCCGGAGAGCGAAATTCTCGTTTTCGATGCGGACGATCCGGACATGGAAGTGCTCGGCAAGCTGCCCGAGTGGGTGCAGGACATCATCCGCAAGTCCACGCAGTTCGCGGACAACGCGCCCGAGGAAAAGGTGGAAATCCCGCCCGAGGAGACCGAAGGAGAGTGCCCGATTTGACGTTTACATCACTGGCGAGCAGTTCCAAGGGCAACGCCTACGTGGTGTCGGACGGCGAAACCACGCTGCTGTTGGAGTGCGGACTGACGTTCAAGGAGCTGCAAAAGCGGCTCGGCTACGGCGTGGCGGGCATTACCGCGTGTCTGGTCAGCCATGAGCACCAGGACCACGCCAAAGCCGCCGCACAGCTGCTGAAAGGCGGCGTTCCGGTCTACATGAGCGAGGGCACAGCCGCCGCCCACAAGGACGCAATGGACGCGGCGCATCTCATCAAAGCGGGCGACGTGCTGCGGTTCGGACACCTGACAGTCGTGCCGTTTCGCACGTTCCACAACACCGATGAGCCGCTCGGCTTCCTCATCGAGGACGGCCGCACCAAGGAGCGCCTGCTCTGGGCGGTGGATACTGCGAATCTGGGCGTCACCGCCGATAAGCTGACCTACATCGCGATTGAGTGCAACTACGAGGAACGCCTGCTGAACCGCAGCGACCGCATTCCCTCGGTGCTGAAAGACCGCATCCGGCACAGCCATTTCGAAGTGAATGACGTAATCAAATGGCTGCACAAGCAGGATCTCAGCGGCGTGCTGACCATCTTCCTGCTGCATTTGTCCTCGGGCAACAGTCGTGCAGAGGCGTGGCAGGCGAGGTTTGAACGGGAGTTTCCCGGCATTGCAATCCGTATCTGCCCGGAATGAAAAATTTTTTCCCGGAGTTGACCGTTTGTGGTCAATTTTTTGGGCGAATTACCTGATAAGTGAGGAGCAAAACCATGCGAAAGAAATTATGCCTGGGTTGCGCGCAGGCAATGCAGAAACGCGAAGACATCCGCTACACTGGCAAGCGCACACAGGTCGGTATCTGCGGTGGCTGCCACAGCAAAATGCTGGTGACGGAGTACATCGTACCGGATGAACCGGCGCTTATTACACCGAAACCGGAGCCGAAATCTGCTGCTGTGCAGTACAAGCTGGGCGAAAAGCTGACTATGACTGTTGCAGTCGATAACCGTACCGCCGGTGCAATGCTGCGCTATGCGGAACGCTGGGCAATCGAGCCTGGCGCGGTTATTGACAGTCTGATGAGATTCTACAAGCGTGCAATGAAGGAGAGGTACAACCATGAGCAACTTTAATAACACCGGCGAAGTCAAGGAGATCAGCATTCTGGACATGATGAACGGCGCGATCGGTGAGCGCGCGGCCTACGAGCTGACGCGCATCATGAAAAACTGCCGCGACCTGAATACCGAGGCAAAGAAGGCACGCACGCTGACGATCAAGCTGTCGATCGTGCCGACCGAAGTCCGCGACACGTTGGTGCAGCTCATTAGCACGGTAACGACCGAGAACGGCGTATCGCTGGCGGATGACGGCATGACGCAGCGCGTGACGGCCCGCAGCGGTATTTCTCTTGTGAAGCAGGTGAGCGTGCCGAACCCGGTTGTACTGGCGCCGTACCGCACCTTTACCGAGGTTGAGCAGCCGAAAAGTCCGTTCGTGTTCCGTATTCGCCAGACCGGCGATGAGGTGCAGGCGGCGCTCTTTGCGGCTGATGCGGATGCATGGAAGCGTGAGGCTATCGCAAATATCCGCGACTGGTTCGAGCAGCACATTCCGCAGGAGCTCCGCGAGGACGTTATCATTCTGGCGTAAGCAGGCAAGGCACAGGGCGGCAACCCCGCCCTTCCTGCCCTGAAAACCGGAGGTGATACTACGGGCAGACCGACCAAGGACGGACTGGATTATTTCCGTCACGACATTGGACTGATGAGCGACCCGAAGCTGATTACCGCACGGCGCAAGTACGGCGCAGCGGCGATCGTGGTGTACTTACAGCTGCTGGTGATGGCGTACCGCGACAAAGGCTATTATTTAGCCTACGGCGATAGCGACCGTGACGGCGTGATCTGGTCCATTAAAAGCGAAGTATTGTCCGGACGCTATGAGCCGGACGCAGAAAAAATTGCAGAGATGATAGACTGTCTGGCGGCGCACGGGCTTTTCGACGGCGACCTGTTCCAGCAGGGCATTATCACCTCGCACAGAATCCAGGAGCACTACTACTTTGCGACTGCCGGACGAACCAATCCGGAGGTGAAGTGGGAACTGTGGCTTCTGACCGAGCAGGAAATGCGGGAGATCAGCTCTCGCAGTGTTTTGCTGCAAAAATTCGTTTCCCGCGAGGAAAACCCCAGTTTCGCAAGCGAGAAACCCCAGTTTCACGAAAGCGAAAGTACACATAGTAAAGTAAAAGAAAAAGATAGGAATATAGATAGTAATTCTACTCTACTACACAGTGACGTGGAGGGAATTTTAGGTGAACGGCTGAACAAGGCCAACCGCTCTGCTATCGCTAAGATGAGGTCATTAGGAATGACCGATGAGGTGATAACCGCCACTGCGCATTATGCAGTCGGCCACGCCAAGAGCGACAGCCGCGGTTATGTGCCGTACTTTATGACCGTACTGCGTGAGCGGCTGAAAAACGGCGTGCTGACGGCAGCGGACCTGTCCAGGCCGAAAGAGCAGAGCAGACCAAAGCAGGAGGACTCGAGCGGCTATCTCAGCCCGACGAACATCGGTGGTACTGAACGGCAGCAGGACGATTCGCAGCTTTCGGACTGGGAGCGGGAATGGAAAAATCGGGTTATGAACCGCAGTAAGGAGAACAACAATGACGATTAAAGAATATCAGCGCAAGGCCATGCGTACAGCGACGCCGAAGTGCTATAACACGGCAAATGCCGCTCTCGGCCTGACCGGCGAGGCTGGCGAGGTGGCCGATGAAGTCAAGAAGTGTATGTATCAGGGACATCCGTGGCAGCCGTCCAAAATTATCGAAGAGCTGGGCGACGTGCTGTGGTATGTGACTTTGATGGCTGAACTGATGAACGTGCCGTTGGAGTACATCATGCAGGCAAACATCGAGAAGCTGGAACGGCGGTACCCGGATGGTTTTTCGCCGGCGGCGAGCGTGAATCGGGAGGAGAACAATGGCAAAATGTAAATTCTGCGGACAGGGCGTGCGGGTCGCGCCGGTGTTCCATCCGGCCTGCTGGGAGCAGCGGGCGGATAAGGTCGCGGAGGAGTTCTGCGACGGATACTGTCGCTGGCCGAACGAAGTCAAGGATCAGCGCGACCTCATCGAGCTGCACTGCTCGGAGTGCATTGTCGCGGAGCTGCTGCGGATGGGAGGCAATGAGGTATGATGCTGGAACTGACGGGTAAGGACATTCTTGCCCTGACCAACGAGAGCAAGCGCAAGGCCGTGCTGTCTGACTGGAAGAACTGGGGCATCTGGCACAAGGCGCCCGAGATCGGGCTTAACGTGTACCGGCTCGACCTGCCGGACGGCAGCTTTTTCACCGCCAGCTGGTACGAGGGCGACGATTTCTTTCCGGGTGGCGGTACGCATAACGTCAACCGTCCGCGCTTCAATCTCTGCGACAAGGGCGGCAAGCTGAAAGCCGGGAGCAAGGCCGAAAGCCTGCTGACGGACAAGCTCAAAGAGCTGAGGAAGGAGATGATTAGGGGTGGGAACGCCTGAGTGCTATTACTGCAAAGCAAAGGAACACTGCATCGCCGCTGCTCAGCCGAGTTCCGTGGTGTGCATGGTCAACCGCATGAGATACGGCGGAACACACGCGGATGACACTCCACCGAGAACAGGAGCGGTGTATTGCCAGTTTTGCGGACAGCCGTTAAAGGTAATCGGTCAGAAACGGTTTTGCAATAATACTCGTTGCCTAAACCGCTATAACGATGTCTGATAGGAGGATAAGCATGAAGACAAAAGAACTTATCGAAGCCCTCGGACAGCTGAAAGTGCAGACCGGCTCTCTGGCCTGCCTCGGCTGCGGGCATGAGCATAACTGCGGTGTGCATGGGTGCGCGATCGCGCGAGAGGCCGCGGTGCGGCTGAGCCTGTATGAACACGCACTGGAGCAGGTCGCGAAGGAACGCGACACGCTGCTTGCGCAGCTCAAGCGCCTCGGCGGCTGCATGGGCTGCATCGGTCATATGAATCCGAAGGCGCGGCTCTGCACCGACTGCGACGAGACGTTCTGCGCGTGGCAATGGAACGGAGGCGCATCACATGACCGACCGTGAGCTGAATCTTCTGCGCGAGCTGCTCGAAACGCTCGAACAGGACGAGGGCGCGTGCTACAAAGACCGCTCGCACTGCACGCCCGCCTGTCCGCTCTGGATGGCAGGAGAGTTCGACGGCAATATCTGCCTGCCGAGCATTCTCGCACGGCGCGTTAAGCGGCTGACGTTTGGAAAGGCGCTGCCGACAACGAAGGGAGAGTAAGCTATGAAAGCAATCCGTAAAAAGCCCGGCTGCACACCGGAGATCATCGAAGTGGAGAATACGCTGAAAGCCTTGCAGCAGGAAGTCGAGGGCTACATTGAGGTTATCACGCTGCCGTACGGCGCAGCGCTGATCTGCAACGAAGAGGGCAGACTTCACGGCCTGCCGTATAACTGTTGCGTGTTCGGTACATCGTTCGTCGGTACGGTGCTGGTCGTTGGCACCAAAGGTGAGAAGTTCTGTGATGTTCCGCCGATTGACGGTTTTGTGGAGGTGCTGCGGCGTGCCTGAATACATTGAGAAGCTGGCAGCCATCCATGCGATTAAGAATTACGGTATAGATGCTATCAACGAGAAACGGCGAAGCCTTGACATCGCGGACGACATTATCAAGCTGTATGATGTGATTGGCGATCTGCCTGCCGCTGACGTTGTGCCGGTGGTGCGGTGCCGCGACTGCCGCAAGCGCGGCCTGCCGGAGTGCCCGATGGAAACGGAGTATCCGTGGATTGATGCCGATTCGGACGGCTTTTGTAATCAGGGTGTGAAGAAGAAAGGCGATGAGCACAACAATATTGACTAAATACAGCGATAAAGTTCGGCGCTATCTCGTGTGGCGCTACGGTATTACGGACAGGGAGGGGAAACATTGAACAATCGTGAGGACTGGTGGGAGTACACGAAGCGCATCATCCGGTCGTATCCGGCGCTGCGCCGCAAGGCGGAGAGTGTGGGCGACATACCGTGCACACCGGCCTACGGCGCATCCGGCGGCCACAGCGGCGGCGGCAGCCCGGTCGAGCGGGCGGTCGTTGACCGACTGACAGATAAGGAGCAGCGGCGGTATGACGCGGTGCGGGCTGCTATCTCGGAAACCGAGGTGATGAAACACGGTCGCCAGCGCATGGAGCTGATCGACCGCGTGTACTGGAAGCGTAGCCATACGCTGTACGGCGCGGCAATGGTATGCAGCATCGGGGAAGCGACGGCGAAACGCTGGAACGGACGGTTTGTGCGGCTCGTCGCAGAAAAATTAAATTTACCGTAAAATGATACTTCGTGCACATAAAAGCGTGTTATTATGGTAGCATGAAGTGATGCAGAAAAGCATTGCTTGACTCCTCTTTTAACGAAAGGCACCTTAAAACGGGTGCTTTTCGCATTTCTACCAAAGAACATATTTGCTTGCACTCTGTTTGGATATAACTTCGGTATTTACTTTGTGTGTAAAATGTCGTATATTGGAGAAAAGAGGAGGAAGTTAATATGGCAGTAGCAGGAATTGTATTTACTGAAGTACTTAAAGCTGCAAGCACAAAGGTAGTCACAAAAGTAATAGATTATCTCGCGTTAACATATCATAGAAACAAAGAGAATTTGCAGGATATTTCCGAGGTTTTGGAGCGATATTTAGAAAGATGTTATAGAAACAGCAACTCGATGTCTACTATTGTATTTCGAAATCAACCAAAGACATTAGAAGAATTATATATTCCTTTAACGATTTCTAAAGAAACATTTCCTGAAAAAACGGAAAGAGAGAAGTATATTTTAGCTGCAGATCATATAGACTTTTTGGAGAAATATCAATTGATAAAGATTGTAGATACTGCAGGAATGGGAAAATCAACAATCGTAAAATTTCTTGCAATGCAGGCGATTACATCAGGAAAATACATTCCAGTGGTTATTGAGTTGCGACAACTTACCGAACAAACAGATTTATTCACATATATAAAATCACAAATGGATTTGCCGGATGAAAAGTTCACAGAGCGTAATATCGTGGATTTGTTTATGTGTGGTGATTTTTTGTTTCTATTTGATGGGTATGACGAAATCCCCAAAGACTATACAGGGATAGTGACATTAAAAATGCACGAATTCATAAAGAGTATTGGGAAAAATCATGTTGTGATTTCATCTCGCAAGGATAATGGTTTAGATGGGTTCCAAAGCTTTCAAACATTTTCGATTCAACCGCTTTGCAAGAATGAAGCATTTGCATTGATTCGAAAATACGACAACAACGGAGAACGCGGCGAGAAGTTAATTCAAGCTATTGAAAAAGATAGTAATTTGCATTTACTGCAAGAGTTTTTAATCAATCCACTGATGGTATCCTTGCTGTACAAGGCATATAGTTATAAACCAGATATTCCTTATAAGAAATATGTTTTTTACGATCAAGTATATGCGGCGCTGTTTGAAGAACATGATTTCACTAAACCAGGAGCCTATAAACGGCAAAAAAGGTCCGGGCTCGATATGGATGAGTTCAAAACAGTTTTAAAACGATTAGGTTTTTATTGCGCTCTAAAAAATGTTGTTGAATTTACGCGCGAGGAATTGTTAGGAGTTCTTCGTGATATTTTGAATAAGCTACCTAATATCCAAACCAGTGCAGGAGACTTTCAACGAGATCTGGTAACAACAGTTCCACTGTTTGTACAAGAATCTGGGAAATATCGTTGGGTGCATAAATCGTTTTACGAGTATTTTGCAGCTTGCTTTATTAGCTATGATGCCAAAGAACGTCAAACGGAGATTATGCGAAGATTAGTACATTCCAAATTGTTTGCAAGATTTCACAATGTTTTGGACTTTTGCTTTGATATGGATGTTTCGCTTGCACAAAAAGAGATCTTGCTTCCGTTTTTAGACAGCTTTATCGAGCAGTACGATCAAGCGTATCATTCGATGTCTGCAGAGAATGATATTGGATGTGAAAAGCTCAAAGTGTTAAAATCTCTCTCGAATTTTGTAAGATTGATAATATATGTTATGGATATTGATAATCCGATTGATTGGAAGCAAGAACTCGATATAGAAACTATGATGCCATTACTAAAAATAGAAAATGCCGAAAGACATCAACGACTCATTGTTGTAATGGAGATTAAATTTGAATATTCAGTAGTTAATCTATTAGAGATGAAAGCAATAGATATTTTTGCGAATCCACCCCAAATTGAATACAATGAAGGAATATCAGGATCTTGGAATAATGGTAAATATGTGTTAGACGGTATAGGCTTTGATGAAACTGCTGTGCGTACGATTATCTCGCCACAAGACGGAAAGATATTCAAAAATCTTATGGATTTTGCTGGAGAACTTGGATTTATTTTGGACCGAGAGAAATGTTGCGCGTTGAGGGAAAAAGTTCAAAATAGTATTCAAACAGAGGAAGAGTATTGGGAAGAACTCGATTTATAAAGTTACAGGTTGATATTTATAATCCGGAAAGGCACTCTTGGAAACAAGGGTGCTTTTTCGTGCCTAGAATTCAGAAAGGACGGTGAGCGCGTGAGCAAACTGACAGCCAAGCAGCAGGCTTGGGTAGATTATTACAAGCAGGGCAAAACGGCGGCAGAATCGGCGCGGCTTGCCGGATACAAGGCGAGGGATGACAATGGATTTCAGTCCATCGGCAGTGAAAACTTGCGGAAACTTGCTGTTTTCATCGCAGACCGCGACAAGCTGCTTGAAACGCCGCGCATTGCCGACATGGAGGAGATCAACGCCTTCTGGACGAACGTCATGCGTGACAAGGGCGAGGAAACCAAGGACCGGCTCAAGGCCTCGGAGCTGAGAGCGAAAGCGGCGGGCGCATTTGTGCAGAAAATCGAGCACTCCGGCACCCTCGAGGTGGAAAACCCGCTTGCCGGTCTGACCACCGAGGAGCTGCGGAAGCTGGCGGACGATGGTTGACCCTCGCATTCGCCGCGCGGCTCGCATAGAGCTTGCCCGGCGTGATTTCTGGTCGTTCTGCAAGCTGATGGCGCCGGACTTCTACCGCGAGGACCGGCCGTACCTCAAGACGCTGTGCAGGCGCTTACAGGCGTTCTGTGAGAGCGACCGCAAGGTGCTGGTGGTCAATATGCCGCCGCGCCACGGCAAGAGCCGGACGGCGGTGCTGCTGAGCCAGTGGCTGTTTGGGCGCGATCCGTCCGAGCAGATCATGACCGGCAGCTACAACGAAACGCTGTCTACAACGTTCGCACGGGCAGTCCGTGACGGCATTGCGGAGGAACGGTTCGACCCGAGCCGCATCGTGTTCTCGGACATTTTTCCGGCGACCCGCATCAAGTACGGTGAGGCCGCCGCAGGCAAGTGGGCGCTCGAAGGGCAGTACGCAAGCTACCTCGCTACCTCTCCGGGCGGCACGGCGACCGGCTTCGGCGCACGCAAGCTGATTCTCGATGACCTGATCAAGAAGGCCGAGGAGGCTTTTAACGAGGGCGCACTCGACAAGCAGTGGCAGTGGTTCACGGACACAATGCTGTCCCGAACCGAAACCGGCTACAAGATCGTTATCATCATGACGCGCTGGGCGACCGGCGACCTCGCAGGCCGTGCGCTGGAGCACTGGCCGGATGCGGAACTCATCACGATGAAAGCCTTGCAGGACGACGGTACCATGCTGTGCGATGCGGTTCTCACCCGTGAGGACTACGAGGACAAGGTTCGCACGATGAGCGAGGAGATCGCCAGCGCGAACTACCAGCAGCAGCCGATCGACCTGAAAGGCCGTCTGTACAGCAGCTTCAAGACCTACACGGACATTCCGCGCGATGCAAACGGCAGGCCGCTGTTCACGCATATCCGCAGCTACACCGACACGGCGGACACCGGCGCGGACTATCTTTGCAGCATCATCTACGGCGAGTATAACCACGAGGCCTATGTGCTCGACATCTACTACACCAAGGACCCGATGGAGATCACCGAGCCGGAAACCGCACGGCGGCTGCTGGCGTACGGCGTAAACCTTGCGAAAATCGAGAGCAACAACGGCGGCCGCGGCTTTGCCCGCAACGTGCAGGAGCAGCTTCGGCGGCTCGGCTCCAACCGCTGCCGTGTGGAATGGTTCCACCAGAGCGAGAACAAGGTCGCGCGTATCCTGACTAACTCGACGTGGGTGCAGGATCACATTTACTACCCGGTGAACTGGCGCGACCGCTGGCCGGAGTACGCAAAAGCAATGTTACATTACCAGAAAGAGGGCAAGAACGCCCACGATGACGCTCCCGACGCGACAACCGGCGTTGCGGAGCAGTTTACCAGGAAAGGAGGGGTCAGCGTATGGTGAAAGTGAACAGCCGCACGATTCAGCGGCTATTACAGGGGCACGGGCAGTTCATCCGCGAGGCGGACGAGGCTCGGCGCTATTACAGCAACGTCAACCGCATCAAGCAGGACAACAGCGTTTTGCAGCGGCAGGCAGAGACCGAACAGGCGCTCGGCAATCCGCTGCACCTCGCGGACAACCGCATTTCGCACTCGTGGCATAATCTGCTCGTGACACAGAAGGTTTCCTACGCGCTGAGCTATCCGCCGGTGTTCGATGTGGGGAACAAGACCGCCAACGAGCGGATCGCAGAGATCCTCGGAGATCAGTACACCGCAACGGCCATGCAGCTCGGCATTGACGCGAGCAACACCTCGGTCGGCTGGCTGCATTACTGGCGCGGCACAGACGGCAGGTTCCGCTACCACACCGTAGACCCGGAACAGATCGTGCCGGTGTTCTCCGGTACGCTGGAGAGCGATCTCGTCGGCGTGCTGCGCTGCTACACCATGCTCGACCCGCAGAGCGGCCAGACCGTGCAGGTGTGCGAATACTGGGACGACACGACCTGCCGGTTCTACCGTCAGAACGGCGTGTCCGGCAACTACACCTACTTCGAGTATCCGGAAGTCGGGCAGGAGCTGCGGCACGGCCTCGGCGCGGTGCCGTTCATCCCGTTCTACAACAACGCCGACCGGCGGGGCGATCTGCCGCTGTACCGCGATCTGATCGACGCCTACGACAAGGTGGTTTCCGGCTTTGCCAACGATATGGAGGACGTGCAGGAGGTCATCTTCGTCATCAAGAACTACGGCGGCACGGACAAGACCGAGTTCATGAGCGACCTTAAAAAGAGCAAGCTCATCAAGGTCGAGGGGGACGGCGGCGTGGACACTATTCGCGCAGAAATTCCGTTTGAGGCGCGGAACGCTTTCCTCGAAAGAACCCGCCGTCAGATCTTCGTCAGCGGCATGGGCGTTGACCCGAACCCTGAGAATTTCGGCAATTCGTCCGGTGTGGCGCTCAAGTACCTGTACAGTCTGCTGGAGCTCAAGGCCGTGATGCTGGAAACGCAGTTCCGCAGCGGTTTTGCTGAGCTGGTACGCGCTATCTGCCGTCTGGAGGGTATCGCACAGCCGAAACGTATTCTCCAGACATGGACGCGCAACATGGTGCAGAACGACCTTGAAACCGCGCAGATCGCGCAGCAGTCGGTCGGCATTATCTCGGACAGAACCATCCTCGCAAACCATCCGTGGGTAGACGATGCCGAGAACGAGCAGAAGCAGCTGGAAAAGGAACAGCAGGCGGCAGCCGAAAAGCAGCCGCAGTTCCGGTTCCCGCCAAAGGACGGTGCAGGCGATGGCAGCAGCGGATAAGCTGAACGGCGCCTACTGGCGCAAGCGTGCCATCGAGCTGGCCGAAAAGCAGAAGCAGGAAGATGACGACCTGTGTCTGCGGTTCCACCGGGAATACGAGCGCATTCTGCACGAACTGGACAAGGAAATTTCTATCTTCTATGCCCGCTATGCCGCAAACGAGAGCGTCAGCATGGCAGACGCACGCAGGCTGCTGCGGGATGCAGAGCTGGAGGACTTCCGGATGTCGCTGGACGAGTTCCGCGACAAGGTGCTTGCCGGCGGCTTTGACAAGGAGCTGGAGGAGGTTTATCTCCGTTCGCGTATCTCGCGCTTGCAGGCGTTGCAGACGCAAGTCGAACTGCGTATGATGGAGCTGTTCAGCTCTCAGCGCGATGTGCTGCGTGACCATTTGCAGGAGCGTTACACCGACACCTACTACCGCACGGTGTACGCCGTCAGTCAGCAGATGAATGTTGCAAGCACATTCGCTCGCATTGACCCACAGACGGTCGAGAAGATACTCGCCGTGCCGTGGCTCGGCAGCGAGTTTTCCTCACGCATCTGGGCAGACAAGGACAAGCTGACCCGTGAGCTGATGCAGACACTCTCACGCGGCTTTGTCCGCGGCGACTCGCTCGACCGCATGACGAAAGAGTTTGCCAAGCGCATGGGCGTGTCCGAGAGCCGCGCGGCGGTGCTCATCCACACCGAGAGCGCACACACGGCGGCGGAGGCTGCCGAACAGGGATACCGGGAAACAGGTGTCCAGTCCTATCGGTTTGAGGCGGCGCTCGATCTCAAGACCTGCGCAGTGTGCGGCGCTCTGGATCAGCGCGAGTTTCCGCTGGCAGAGCATGAAACCGGTATCAATTATCCGCCGCTGCATCCGCGCTGCCGGTGTACCACCGTTCCGGTAACGGAGTTCCGGATCGGCAGTAAGCGTGCCGCCAGAAATCCCGCGACCGGCAAGACCGAGTATGTCGAGAAAGGTATGACATATGAGGAATGGCGGAAGAAATATGTTGATGGGGACGCGAAAACGTCCGAACCAGTTGCACAGCCGACAAAATCTGCTATAATAAAACCTAAGATAGCGGAGAATGGGGACGCGGCCGTGCAGAATGAGCAACCGATTTATCGGACGTTGGGAAAACTGAAAACTGACTATTTGGAAAAGCGTTTTGGATCGCTACAAACAGATGAGCTGATTATTATGGACGAACGTTTGGAGCATATCCGAGAGCGCCACCCGGAAGATGTGGAGCTGTTCGAGAAATACGGAGCCGCTGCGGCACTTGAGCCGGATACCGTTCTTGTTGACGGTAAGCATGACGGAACGGTTTTCATGGTAAAGGGCTTGCCGGACACCAATTTGAATGTTGTTGTACGGCTTGCGCTGGATACTGATGATACAGGACGGAAGAACTCTATCATGACGTTCTATCGCATCAGAGAAAAGAATTTGAAGAAACTCATAAACAAAAGCGAGGTTCTTTACAGCAAGGAATAAATCTGTTATAATAATCATACAGATAAACGGTATTTTGAAGTAGAGATTGTGCTGCTACGCACCCTCTGGGTCAAAAGAAATGTGGGAAAGGGCACACCCACCAAAATACCAGAAATCCCGATAGGGGCGCTTCGGAAACGAGGCGCCTTTGTCGTACAACCGAAGAACTAACCACCAAGACAACCGTCAAGGTGGTTTTTTCATACCCATTTTTCGATGAAAGGAGCAAAAAACGATGGAATTTCTCAAAAGCCTGTTTGAAAAGGGCGCACTGACCTGGGAGCAGTTCCAGCAGGCCGCAAAGGACGCAAAGTTTGAGGTGGTCAACGCCGCCGGCGGCGCTTACGTTCCCAAAGCCGACCTGGACACCAAGGCGCAGGAGCTGACCACGGCGAACAACACCATCAAGGACCTGCGTGCCGCCGCCAAGGCGTGGGACGGAAAGGACCCGAAGAAGCTGGAGGATGACCTCAAGACCCTCCAGACCAAGTACGACACCGACACCGCGAACATTCGCCGCGACGCTGCCATCGACCTGGCACTGACCCGTGCCCATGCACGCGATCCGCAGCTGACCCGCGCGGCGCTCTCGATGGACGACATCAAGATCGGCGCAGACGGCAAGATCACCGGCCTTGACGCGCAGGTCGAAAGTCTGAAAAAGGACAAGGCATGGCTGTTCGAGGAGGACGGCGCAGGTCAGTCCGGCAAGCAGGGCGACAAGGGCGGAAACCCGAACGGCGGTCAGGGCGGCGGCTATGACCCGCAGTCCGGCGGCAAGCCGAACACGGTAAACGACCTCGGTTCCGCTCTCGCAGAAGTATACAACACCAACGGCTAACAGAAAGAAGGAATGAAAAATGCCTATCACTCTCGCACAGGCAAAGGTCGGCATGGCAAACCATGTGGACCAGCAGGTTATTGACCAGTTCCGCCGCGGCTCCATGCTGCTGGAGGCACTGACCTTTGACAACTCGGTTTCCCCCGGCACGGGCGGCTCGACCCTGACCTATGGCTACACCCAGCTCAAGACTCCGGCAGGCGCGGACTTCCGTGACATCAACACCGACTACACCGACACCGTAGCCGACCGCGAAACCAAGTCGGTTGACCTCAAGATCTTCGGCGGTACGTTCAAGATCGACCGTGTTCTCGCTAACACCGCGAACGGCCAGATCAACGAGGTGCAGTTCCAGCTCGAGGAGCACATCAAGGCGACCACCAACCTGTTCCACTACACCGCCATCAACGGCGACAAGGGCACCAAGGGCTTTGACGGTCTGGACACGCTGCTTGTCGGCACTTCCACCGAGCTCAACGCGGATGCATCCAAGGCGATCGACCTGTCCACCTCGGCGGCGATCGACACCAACTACAAGACCGTGCTCGATATGCTCGACGAGTTCCTGTCCGAACTGGACGGCGTGCCGACCATGCTCATCGGCAATGCGGCGCTGCTGACCAAGATCCGCTCCTGCGCCCGCCGTGCAGGTTATCTGACCCACGCCGAGGACGCTTTCGGCCGTCAGATGAGCGGTTACAACGGCATTCCGTTCATGGATATGCAGTATTACTACGACACCGCCGAGAAGAAGGAAAAGCCGGTCGTGCCGATTACGTCGCGCGAGTATGGCGCATCCTCGTCCAAGACCACCGTTACCGGTCTGACCGACCTGTACGCAGTCCGTCTGGGTCTGGACGGTTTCCACGCCGTATCTCCGATGGGCGGCAAGGTGATCTCGACCACGCTGCCGGATTTCAGCACCGCAGGCCCGGTCAAGGCCGGTGATGTCGAGATGGTAGCGGCAACCGTACTCAAGAAGTCCCGCGCTGCCGGCGTGCTGCGTAACTTCAAGGTAAAGTGAGGTGCACATGATGTACAAGATCAAGGCACCGAGCGAGGAGTACGACCGCAAGATCGGCGGCGTGCAGTTCGTCAGTGGTGAGGCGCAGACGGATAATGAGTGGCTTGCAAGCTGGTTTTCCGGCCGTGCGGGCTTTACCGTGGAAACCGTGACCGCCGAGGAGGAAACCGAGCCGACCGAGGACAAACCGAGGGGGAAGCGCAGAAATGACAAGGGAAACGCTGATGCTGCGGGCGCAAAGTCTGCTGCCGAACCTGCCGCAGGAAACGCTTGAGTTCGCCTGCGATCTGGTACTCGAGCAGATCTGCAATTACTGCAATCTGACCGAGGCGCCGGACGGCCTGACGAACACCGCAGCACTTATGGTGCGCGGCCTGGTAAACAGCGTTCAGCTCCAGAACGAGAATATGCAGCCTGCCGCAAAGGGCGTGTCCAGAGGGGATACGTCCTTTTCCTTTGCCACGGCGGCAGAGCAGCTGGCGGCGCTTGCAAGCTCGGGCGACTTTCTCACCGACTACAAGGCACAGCTGAACGCCTACCGAAAGATGAGGTGGTAGTATGCTCGGCAATCCGGAGTTGGAACGGGCGCTGCTTGAGCAGACCTATGACGGCGTGATGACCGTCACCGGCACACGCAAGGAAACCCGAAACGGCGAAACGATTGTGACGCCGGACGCGGTGCTGCACGAGAATATCCCGTGTGCGCTGTCGTTTTCGGGCACGCCGGACAGCAAGACCGACGCAAACAGCGGTCAGATCAGCTATCAGGCCACGATCTACTGTGCGCCGGAGCTGACGATTCCGGCAGGCTGCCGCATTGTGGTTCAGCAGTACGGCGCGACCTATCGGCTGAAATACAGCGGCGAAAGCGTGGTCTATCCGACCCATCAGCAGCTTTCCGCCGTCCGAGAGGAGCGAGCGTAATGGCAAGCTGGGGAAGCTGTGATTTTCACGAGCTGCGCGACTTGAACGAACGCATCAAGGCCGCCGCAAGCGAGCAGGAGATGGATGCTTTCTACACCGGACTGTTGGACGAGATGATGAACGGTCTGCTGACCGACGTCAAGGAACTGACACCGGTTGACCGCGGCCACCTGCGGCGCAACTGGTTCATCACCAAGGCGAAGCGCAGCGGAAAGCATTACCGCGCGGAAATTTACAACAACATCGAGTACGCGCCGTGGGTCGAGAACGGTCACCGGCAGGAGGTCGGACGGTATGTTCCGGCAATCGGCAAGCGCCTTGTGAACGGCTTTGTCGAGGGCAGGCATATGCTGCGCGAGGGTCTGTTTGATCTCCAGAAAGAAGCGCCGGACTTTATCAAGACCAAAAGCGAGGAATTTCTCAGCCGCATGATGGAGGGCAAATGATTAACGTAGTACAGGAAATCGTCGATAAGCTGCGCACGGTCTATCCATCGGCGCAGTACGACATCTACACCGAACGTATCGAGCAGGGATTCTCTGCGCCGTGCTTCTCCATTCGGCAGCTTCGTGCGGACGTCACGCCGTACCCGTCCGGCCTGCATGAGATCGTGCAGCACATGGACGTGCGGTTCTTCCCGTCGGACGGCCGTCCGCAGGAGCAGTGCCGAGAGACCGCACAGACACTCACGCTGCTGCTGCGGCGCACGGAGAGCCTGCGCGGGAGCAATCTCTCGTGGGAAATTACAGACGAGGTGCTGCACTTCTTCGCGGATTACCGGCAGTTTGTCCGGGAGGTCCCGGAAGATATTCCGATGGAGAATTTGCAGACTACCGTAGGAACGGAGAACGAAAATGGCAGTTAAACGCAAAAACGAGGCAGGAGCACCGGCGTTTACCGGCGCACAGCTCCTGACCTTCGACAGATACCGCGAGCGGCGCGACCTGCTGGGTGTGCTGCTCGACAAGGATCAGCGCTACACCTTTTCCGAGGTGGACGCGCTCATTGATAACTTTATGAAAGGCAAGGTGAATTAAATGGCTTTAGGCGGCGGTATGTATACCGTACAGAACAAGGTTCTGCCCGGTGCGTACATCAACTTTGTGTCGGCGGCTCGTGCGTCTGCGACCCTGGGCGACCGCGGCACGGCGGCTTTCCCGCTGTCCCTCGACTGGGGACCGGAGAACGAGGTCGTGACCATCGAGAACAGCGAGTTCCAGAAGGGCTCACTTGCGCTGACCGGCTACGCCTACACGGCGGACGAGCTGCGTCCGCTGCGCGAGATCTTCGCAAATGCCAAGACGCTGCACCTGTTCCGTCTGAACAGCGGCGGCGCAAAGGCGGCCTGCAAGTATGCGGAGGCAAAGTATCCGGGCAAGATCGGCAACGAACTGAAGATCGTGATTCAGCAGAACGAGGGCTTCACGGTATCGACGAACGAGGTCTACGATGTTTCGACCTATATCGGCACGACCCTTGTGGACACGCAGAAGGCAGTTAAGGCAGTTTCCGACCTTTCCGACAACGACTATCTGCACTGGAAGGGCAGCGAGGCGCTGACCGAGAACGCAGGCCTGCTGCTCACCGGCGGCACGACCGGCGCGGTGCAGGATGCAGCTTACCAGACGTTCCTCGACAAGATCGAGCCGTACAGCTTCAACGCGGTCGGCTGCGACACGAAGAACAGCACGGTCAAGGGTCTGTTCGCCAACTGGACGCGCCGCCTGCGTGATGAGCAGGGCGTGAAGTTCCAGTGCGTGCTGCATGGCTACCCTGCGGCAGACTATGAGGGTGTGATTTCCGTCAAGAACGGTCTGGTCGGTGCATCTGATGATACCTCGGCCGTCTACTGGACGACCGGCGCGGAATCTGCGTGCGCGGTCAACCGTTCGATGACCAACTCGACCTACACCGGCGAGTACGACATCGACACGAACTACACCCAGACCCAGCTTGAAAAGGCGATCAAGGCGGGTGAGTTCACGTTCCACCGTGTGGGCGACCAGACGCGCGTGCTGACCGACATCAACACCTTTGTGTCCGTCACGGACGAAAAGAGCGCGGATTTCTCGTCCAATCAGGTCATGCGCGTGCTCGACCAGATTGCGAATGACATTGCAAGCCTGTTTAACTCGAAGTACCTCGGCAAGGTGCAGAACGACGCAAGCGGCCGCGTGAGCCTGTGGAGCGACATTGTAGCGCACCACACCCAGCTCCAGACCATCCGCGCCATTGAGAACTTTGACAGCAGTAGCGTCACCGTGTCGCAGGGCGACATGAAGAAGTCTGTTGCGGTCGAGGACCATGTACAGCCGGTTTCCGCGATGGAACAGCTTTACATGAAGGTAATCGTTGAATAAAGGAGGGAAAAGTCATGCTGAACGCTCCTGTTATGGAAGCAAATGATGCGGTATCCGGCTCGATGGCCGAGTGTTACGTCACCATTGACGGCAACCGCTACAATATGATGCAGCTGTACAGCTTTGAATCGTCCGCGAAGGTCAATTCGCAGGACGTGAAAATCCTCGGCCGTACCGGCATCGGCAAGAAGCCAACCGGCTGGTCCGGTTCGTGGAAGGGCACGGCGCACTTTAACCAGAGCGTGTTTCGCCGCTGGTTCCTGACCTACTGCAAGACCGGCAGGATGACGCCGTTTGAGATTCAGGTGTCCAACGAGGACCCGTCCTCGTCTGCCGGCCGTCAGACCATCACGCACACCGGCTGCCTGATCGACAGCTCAATTCTGGCGAAGTTCGACGCAGGCGACAGTCTGCTTGACGAGGAGCTTGCCGGCACGTTCGACGACTGGGATATGCCCGAGGAGTTTGCCGAACTGTCCGGTATGGAATAAGGAGGAATTTGTACAATGGGTAATCTTACCGCATTTCTGGCGCAGAACGCCAAACAGGTTGAAAACGTAAGGCTGGTCGTGTCCGACCGCTTCACCGATGAGGACGGCAAGCCGCTCGAGTGGGAGGTGCGCTGCATTTCCTCGCGCGAGGATGAAACGCTGCGCCGCGACTGCCAGTACCGCGTACAGGTGCCGGGCAAGCGCGGCAGCTTCCGTCAGGAATTCGACAACGTGCTGTACCTTGCCAAGCTGGCAGCCGCCTGCACGGTTTATCCTAACCTCAACGATGCAGAATTGCAGGACAGCTACGGCGTAAAGTGCGCCGAGGAGCTGATCTCGGCCATGCTGACGCCGGGTGAGTATACGAACTATACGGAAAAGCTGTTCGATATCTGCGGCTTCGGTGACAAGCTCGATCTGGTGGAACAGGCAAAAAACTGATTCGGGACGGGGATGACGAGGCTTCCGTCGCACATTTCTGCCTGCAGGAGCTTCACATCCTGCCGTCCGCATTTTTGAGCCTGCCGACGGAAGAGAGAGCCTTTATCACAGCTTCGTGCATTGTGCGAGGCGAGGAAGAGGAAAAGGCGCTGAATAAGACGAAACACAAGTAGGCGGTTGTAAAATCATTCCTGTTGTGATATGCTTGAACAAAAGGAGTGAGAATATGAAAAAGATCAAGAGAATAACTGCCGTATTGCTGGCACTGCTGTGCTTTGTACCGACCGCCTTTGCGGCAAATCCTAAGCCGGTTACGATTTACGTAAATAACGTATTGGTAGCGGAAAAGGGTATGATTCAGAACGGACGAACGCTCGTTCCGCTGCGTGCAGTGACAGAAGCTATGGGTGCAGAGGTCGAGTGGATACCGGAAACCCGTGAGATTCAGATCTGGCGTACTATCCCTATCTGCACAGATGCGGGAGACGGCCATCTTCCAATCGTGGGGCAGACGCACTACGAGGTACTGTTTAAAATCGGCTCTTTCCAAGTGCTGTATACCAATCCTGTCGTAACGGATGCTACGGATTCCATTGATGTGGCAGCGCAGATTTATAACGGCAAGACGATGGTTCCGCTGCGTGCTGCGTGCGAGTATCTTGGCGGTACGGTGGGCTGGGATCCTGAAACCAAAACTGCCTATGTCGAGTACAGCGAGATGATGATGGCTGAACAGACCGGAGATACCAAGCTGGACGCTGCTATTGCAGAACGAGATGCAATCGGAGCAATTACGGATATGCCGATCAGCGGCGATTACAGCATTTTGATTACTCCCACCGGATGCACCACACCGGTAGATATACAGGTTTGGGTGGGCGATGCTTACGGTATGCCGACAAATCTCAACTTTGTGAGAAAATCGTCTTATAATAAGACGGCATTTTTCACGCGAACTGGCTACCTTACCGGTATTCCAGGTGAAAGTATCTACGATGTGCCGGATTATCCCGAGAATTTTACAGCAAAAGACCAGACCGGTACATTCAGCGGTATTCGCATGATGTCGCTGGAGGGTAACCTGTGGCTGTGCAAAGAAGATTTGCAGCGGCTTGGTCTGATGGATTAACAAATCAATAAGCAAAGCGAAAGCAATCACGGAACGGTGGTTGCTTTTCTTTTGCCCGAAAAGAGGTGAAGTCACTTGGCACTGTCCAATACCGTCCAGCTGCGCGACGGTATGAGCAACGTGCTCAGCCGTATCGCGTCTAACCTGAGTGCGGTCAACGACCGGTTTGAGCGGATGCAGAACCTGACCGAACAGGCTGCACCGACCGGTCTGTATTCACAATTTAACAGTGAACTGACAGGCGTGCGCGAAGAGCTCACCCGAACTGTGAGCGAAGTCGAGGAGCTGCGGAGCGGCATGACCTCGGCGCAGCCGCCAGCAGAGAACTTGACGGCATCGCTCAAAAAGCTGGGTACAGCGTTCCTCGGCTCCAAGCTGGTGAGTGGTATCGTGAGTATGTCGGACGAAATGACGCAGACCACGGCGCGTCTGAACCTGATGAACGACGGTCTGCAAAGCACCGCCGACCTGCAGGAGCTGATCTATCAGTCGGCTATGCGTTCGCGCGGCGCGTACAACGCTACGGCGGATGCGGTCGCGAAGATGGGTCTGCTTGCCGGTGACGCATTCAGCAGCAATCAGGAAACGATTGCGTTTGTCGAGCAGCTGAACAAGCAGTTCAAGATCGCCGGCACCTCGGCAGAGGGGCAGGCCGCCGCCATGCTGCAGATCACGCAGGCCATGGGCTCGGGCGTGCTGCGCGGTGAGGAGCTGAACTCGGTATTCGAGCAGGCACCGACCATCATTCAGTCGATTGCGGACTACCTCGGCGTATCGGTCGGTGAGATCCGCAGCATGGCGCAGGAGGGCGAGCTGACGGCGAGCATTGTCAAGTCCGCGTTGCTGTCCTCGGCGGAGGAAACCAATCAGAAGTTCAACGAGATTCCGCTCACCTGGTCGGACGTCTGGACACAGGCGAGCAACATGGCGGTCATGTCGTTGCAGCCGCTGCTCGAAGCCATCAACTGGGTGGCGAACAACATCGAGATTATTGGTCCGCTGGTGCTTGCGGCCGCGGCGGCCTTTGCGCTGTTTGCGGTGGCGGCGAACTGGACAAAGATCTGCGCTGCGGCTACGAAGGCGCTGACAGCCGCGCAGAAAATGCTCAATGCAGTGATGTCGCTCAACCCGATCGTGCTGATTATCGGCTCGATCATCATTCTGATCGGCGTTATCGCTGCGTACATCAACTATACGAACCGGGCAAAGAACGAAACGACGAGCGCCGTCGGCGTGATCTGCGGCCTGTTCGCGATGGCAGGCGCGTTTGTCTACAATATGTTCTATCTGCCGGTCTACAACGTCATTGCCGACCTTATCAACTTCCTCGGCAACGTGTTCCAGCACCCGATTGCGTCGATCGAGATTTTGTTTTTGCAGCTCAGCCAGTATGTTGTCGGCGTCATTCGCGGTATGGTGAGGACGATCGAGAAGCTCATCAATCTTATTCCGGGCGTGAAGATCAACATCACCAGCGGTCTGGACACGTTCTACGACAGCTATACCGACAGCATCCAGAAGATCAAGGATCAGTCCGGGTGGACGGAGTACGTCAAGCACAAGGAGAAGATCGAGTATTCGACGGCTTACGCCAACGGCTACAACTGGGGCGCAAACCTCCAGAACAGCATCTCTGAAAAGCTGGGTCTTGACCTGCCGGACGATCCGGCAACGGGTCTGCTGTCTAACATTGCGGACAACACCGCCCAGATTGCGGACGATGTGAGCGTATCCTCGGACGACATCAAGCTGCTGCGCGATATTGCGGAGCGGCAGGTCATTAACAAGTACACGACAGCCGAGATCAAGGTGGAGATGGTCAACCACAACAACATCTCGAACGAGATGGATCTGGACGGCGTAGTCAATCTATTGGAAGCCAAGGTCACCGAGGCGCTTGTCACCAGTGCGGAGGGGGTGCATATCTGATGTACGAGTTTTACATGGACGGTGTGCGCCTTCCGGTTACGCCGAGTGCGCTGACCATCAAGATCAGCAACCAGAACAAGACCATCAACCTCATCAACGAGGGGCAGGTGAACGTTTTGAAAACGCCGGGGCTGAGCAAAATCAGCTTTTCGGCGCTGCTGCCGAATCGGGAGTATCCGTTTGCGTGCTACCCGAGCGGTTATCAGCCTGCACAGTATTATATGAGCAAGCTGGAATCGCTCAAGACCGCCTGCAAGCCGTTTGAGTTCTCGGTTATCCGCATAGACGACAGCGGCGAGGAGCTGATGAGCGCACAGCCGATGACGGTATCCCTTGAAAGCTATGAGCTTGCTGAGGATGCCGGCAGCTACGGCGTTGACGTGATGGCAAAGATTGAATTGCTGCAATACGCGCCGTACCATACCAAGTCTATCGAGTTCAAAAAGAGCGAGAGCAGCAGCGGCACCAAGAAGGCGACCGTCACGCAGAAGCGCGACACCACAACCGCACCAGCCGGTAAGACGTACACCGTCAAGTCCGGTGATACGCTGTGGGACATTGCCCGGGTGAAGCTGGGAAACGGTACTAAATGGCAGTCTATCTATAATCTGAACAAGGCTGCCATTGAGGCCGCAGCGAAGAAATACGGCAGATCAAGCAGCAGCAACGGCTGGTGGATCTACCCAGGCACCGTGCTCAAGCTGCCGGGTTAAGGAGGGGAGAACATGGGTAAATATGTTTGGCCGTGTCCATCCTACTCGCGCATTTCGAGCGGCTACGGCAACCGTACCTGTCCGTTCCACGGCAAGGAATTCCACGACGGCGTTGACCTGGCAGCGGCAAGCGGCGCGCCAATCCTCGCGTTCGGCCCCGGCACGGTCACGAAGTCCGGCTGGTACGGTGGCTACGGCAACTACATCAGCATCGACCACGGCGGCGGCCTGATGTCCTTCTACGGTCATGCTTCGGCGCTCTACGTCAAGCAGGGCGCAAAAGTCACCGCCGGTCAGAAAATCGCGGCCGTTGGTACAACTGGCAGCTCGACTGGCTGTCACCTGCATTTCGGTATGCACAAGAACGGCTCGTCCGTCAATCCGCTGAACTACGTTTCTTCCGGCGATACGCTCGCCAGGTATTCCGGCGCGAAGTCGGGCGGTACGGCAACAAATACGGTTAAGGCACTCTTTACCGCCTATTATCCTGCGAATAATGCCATGGAGGGCGGGTTTCTTGACGCACTGGGAAACAAACTTGACCCGAGCAAGCACACCTGTGCTGCACCGCCAAGCGTACCTTTTGGGACGAAAATCACCGTGCAGGGTACAGGTACAGCGCTTGACGGCGTGACCTACACCGTCAATGACCGCGGCGGCATGATTCAGATTGCAAACGGCGTGTACCACTTCGACCTCTTGATGTCCTCGAACGCTGAATGCAACCGCTGGGGCAAGAAGTACGGCAAAGCCGTCATCGGCGGCTCGGGCGGCTCGTCCGGCTCGACGTCTTCGGGCACGAGCACCGAGAAAGAGAAGAAGAAGGACATCACGACCGTTGTTGTTAAGTCCGTCACCGGCGCGGCGGGCACGCGCAAGGAGATCCTGCGGGATGTGCCGTCTTATCAGATGCCGGGTGCGGAGCTGATCATCCAGAACAAAAACGGTCAGCTTCAGCAGCCGATGATCGAGGGCGACATCGTGTGGGAAACCACCCGCAGCGGCGCGGCATCCTCGCTGACGTTTACGGTGGTCAAGGACGATACCCTCAATTTTCACGAGGGCAATCCAGTGTCGTTCCGGTTCAATGGATCCAATGTCTTTTACGGCTACGTCTTTAAGAAGTCGCGCTCAGACAATCGGCTGATTAAGGTCACGGCCTATGACCAGCTGCGGTACTTCAAAAACAAAGACACGATTTCGTATGTCAATAAGACTTACGCCGATGTCCTCAAAATGTTGGCTGCGGACTACGGCCTCAAGGTCGGTACCGTGACCGACACCAAGTACAAGATTCCGCAGCGTATCGAGGAGGGGACGCTCTTTGATATGCTCGGCAATGCCAGTGACCTGACCATCATCAACACCGGCAAGGTGTATGTGCTCTACGACGATTTCGGCAAGTTATGCCTCAAACCCTACGAGAGCCTGCTCCTGCCGCTCTACATCAACGAGGACACCGCCCAGGGTTACAGCTACACCTCGTCCATCGACAGTGACGTGTACAACCGCATCAAGCTGGCGTGGGACAACGACGAAACCGGCGTCAGAGAGGTTCATGTGATGAACAATACCGCCAGCCAGAGCAAATGGGGCACGCTCCAGTATTACGAAAAGCTGGACAACGCCCTCAACACCGCTGATTTGCAGACCAAGGCCAAGGCGCTGATGAAATACTACAACGTCATCCACCGCGAACTGACCATGCAGAAGGTGTTCGGGGATGTTCGGGCGCGTGCCGGTACTTCGGTTTGTGTCGGCATGGGCCTGGGTGACATCAACATCAAGAACTATATGTGTGTGGAGAAGGCTAAGCACACGTTCAGCAATGGCCTGTACACGATGGATTTGTACCTGAGCGGAATTCGAGGTGAGTTTAGTGCCTAATCTGATGGAATCTATGCGGCAGATTGCCGCGAACGAGCGTCAAGCCGCTTTGCCGACGACAATCTGCTTCGGCAAGGTGATTGCACTCTCGCCGTTCCGTGTGCAGATCGACCAGAAACTTGTGCTCACCAAGGAGTTTTTCATCGTGAAAAGTGGCGTGAGCGCATCCTCGTTCAAGGTGGGCGATGTGCTCATCCTGTTCCGCAATGAGGGCGGGCAAAAGTACCTGATATTCGACAAGAAAGGGGCGCTGTAATGCTGCCGACAGAGTATAATGACGATCTCGTGCAGGATTTCGAGATTGAAACACAGCCTACGCGCACCTATGCGCTGCGGTTTGACGGCTACCCGTGTTCCGGCGGCAAGCTGGACGGACTGGAAGCCATGAAGCAGGCCATCTTCCTGATTCTCCAGACCGAGCGGTTTCAGTACGCGATTTACAGCTGGAATTACGGTATCGAGCTGAACGCCCTGCTCGGGCAGACCATGACGCCGTATCTGCAGGCCAAGGTTGCCAAGGCGATTGAAGATGCGCTCATGGCAGACGATCGTGTGCTCTCGGTTGAGCAGTTCTCGTTCACCAAGGGCAAGCGCAACCTGCTTGTGAAATTTACCGTAACCACGACCGAGGGCGATGTCGAGAGCGAATTTGAGTTTGGAGGTGAAGCGGCATGATCGGACGATATTCCGATGAAATGACGTTTGACTACATTATGAACCGTATGCTGGAATCCGTGTCGGATACGGTGGACAAGCGAGAGGGCAGCATTATCTACGATGCGCTTGCACCGGCGGCCGCAGAACTGGCCAAATGCTACATGGAACTGGACGTCGTGATGGACGAAACATTTGTTGATACGGCGTCGCTCCAGTACCTTATGCTGCGCTGCAAAGAGCGCGGCGTAGCTATTCAAGGCGAAACGGCGGCTGTTATCGAGGGTGTATTCACCCCGTCCGACATTGAATTGTCTGCCTGTCTGCGGTTCAACTGTGATGAAGTCAACTATGTAGTTACTGAGAAAATCTCAGCAGGTCACTACAAGTTGGAAGCTGAAACTCTTGGTACGGTCGGCAACAAGTATACCGGTTTACTCCTGCCAATTCAGACGGTGAACGGTCTGGATACTGCATCTATTGCGGCTGTACTTATCCCTGCTGAAGACGGTGATACAACTGACACTCTGCGTGAGAAGTATTACGCCAGTATCGACGGTGAAGCGTTCGGCGGCAATGTCGCAGATTATAAGGAAAAGGTCAACGCGATTACAGGTGTTGGCGGTGTTAAGGTTTATCCGGTCTGGAACGGCGGCGGTACGGTCAAACTGACTGTTATCGCATCCGACTTCACTGCACCGAGTACTGAACTGATTTCCAAGGTTCAGACAGCCATTGACCCCGAACAGAACCACGGTGAAGGTCTGGGTTTGGCTCCGATCGGGCACACCGTGACTGTCGCCGGTGCGAGGTATGCCGACATTGCTATCACAACCAATATCACCTTTGCGACCGGCTGGGCGTGGTCGAGCGCACAGTCGCAAGTGGAGAGCGCGGTCAAGATGTACTTTGCCGAGCTTGCGAAGGCCTGGGCGGACAGTGCGACGACCGTTGTCCGTATCTCGCAGATTGAGACGCATCTGCTTGCACTCGACTGCGTGGTGGACGTGGAGGACACGACCATCAACGGCAGTGTGAAGAACATCGAGCTGGCAGCGGACGAAATTCCACGCCTCGGCAGTATCGGAGGTGCGTAATGCGTAAGAAATTGCAGGACTACTTGCCGCCGGTGCTACTCAAAACCTATGAGTTCCCGTTGTTGTGCAAGACGGAACAGCCGGAATTTGACCGGCTGAACGCCGCTGCCACTGCGGTTCTGGATGCACAGTTTGTCACTACGGCAGGAGAACGCGGTATCGCTCGGTATGAGAAAATCTTCAAGATTACGCCGATGGACACGGACACACTGGACGAGCGCCGGTTCCGCGTGCTGGCGAGAATCAATGCACAGCTGCCGTTCTCGGTGCGCCGCCTGCGGCAGCAGCTTGCGACGCTGTGCGGCGAAAACGGTTACAGGATGGAGATTGACGGCGGCAGGTATACACTAACCGTCAAGGTAGCGCTGACCGCAAAGCGCAATCAGCAGGCAGTTGAAGAACTGCTTGCGGACATTGTTCCCGCGAATATGGTTTGTACAACATCGTTGCTGTACAACACATGGGAGCAGATCAAGAAGTTAACATGGGGCGAGCTGAAAAAGCTCACCTGGCGAGAAATTAAGGAGGAGGTGCTGCCGGATGGAGCAAACACCTAACTATCATCTGAATAAACCCGGCTACGAGGAGTTCGGCGATGTTGAAGTGCTCAACCAGAACTTTGCCGCGATCGACACCGAGCTGAAAAAGAATGCTGATGCGGTGGGCGAACGTGTCAAGACCACCGAACTGGCCGAGAAGGTCAAGCAGACCGTCAAGGACGGCAGTCTGACCGCTGCTGACCTTGGTGCTGATCCGACCGGCGCGGCTGCAAGTGCGGTATCCACGCATAACACGAGCACAAGCGCACATTCTGCACAGTTTGCTGAGAAACAGGATAAAATCAAGGGCAAGAAGGGAAAGTACCTCGGTTTTACGGCGAATGACACCGTGGGCGAGGTAGATGCACCGGCCTCCGGCGGCAGTCGCATTACACTGACGTTTGCAAGTGATTTTGTCGGTCAGGTATGGACACTCTCCGGCGGCGGTGAGCAGTACACCGGCACGGTGGACAGCAGCCGGACGGCCACGGTAAGCGTGCTGGGCATCGGCACGACGTACACGCTGGCGTGCGTGCTGGGCGGCGTGACGTATACGGCTGAGGTGACGACCAAGGACTACTACACGGCGCTTGCAGTAACGCTTGAGAAATTCCAGAGTACGATTACCGTAACCGTAGATAGTGGTTCAACGGTAACGGCTACGCTCGGCAGTACGGTACTGACCAAGACAAGCAATGGTACGGCGGTATTTACCATCGGCAAGGCGGGTACGTGGACGATTAAGGCTACCAAGGGTGACCAGACCGCAGAGGGTACGGTAAGCATTACCGCCAGCGGTCAGAGTAAGGCGCTGACGCTGAGTTACGCTAATGTGTTCGGCGTTTGCTGGGATACGAGCAATTCGAGCACGGCGTTGACGCGCTTAACTCCGAGCACTGACCCTTACGGACTGGTTACGCGGTCGGTGACAACTGAGCCGAAACCGGCGTCTGGTAGTGGTCCGGGCAGTTCGCCTTTTGATGCGTATGCGCCTTGGTCTGGAATGAGGGAATGTAACCTCTACGCCTCGGGCAAGGTAGCGGCGTGGAAGGGTGATAGCAGCTTTTCGCGGTCGTACAGCTTCACTATGGTATTTATTCCGGTGTTTTACGTTGCGACAAAGAGAAACGGCACAAAGCAGTATTTCTACGTTTCGGACAAGCCTGCAACGGGATTTACTAAACACCCGGGCAGTGGTAAGTACGTTGGACGCTACCACACGAACAACAACGGTCAGAGCTCGAGCGGCAGTAGTCCGTATGTAGACATAACCCGAGCAACGGCGCGCAATAAAGCTAAGTCGTACGGCTCGAAATTTCATCTGTATGATTTCGCAACTTACTGCGCAATTATCTTTCTGTATATTGTGGAATTCGCTGATTGGAATTCGCAAAGCAAGATAGGAAAAGGCGTTGTTGATGAAAGCTATGCACAAAGCTCTGGTGGTACGGATGTAATGAATTACCATACCGGCAACGTCCAAGGATACAGGGATGGAATAACGTATGTGCAGTATCGTTGGATCGAAAACCTCTGGGGCAACGTGCGACAGTGGGTAGACGGCTTTAATGCCAACGGTACAACAGCTTACTACTGCACCGACCCGAGCAAGTATGCGGACGATACCTCGACCGGTTACGCCAATATTGGCACACTGCCTGCGCCCGGCTGGATTAAGGACTTGACCGTTACCGATAATGGTTTACTGATTCCGAAAACGTCTGGCGGCTCGGAAACGACGTACATTCCGGACTACATGTGGTCGTCCTCTGGTTGGTGCGTGTTGGATGTGGGTGGCGACTGGAGCAACGGCTCGTATGCGGGTCTGTTGTACTTCCGTGCGCACGACGCTTCATCGCTTTCGAGCTCGTACATTTCCGCGCGTCTAATATGCGAACCCTGAAAGGAGTGATACCAAATGAAAGTACATGGCGATAACAAGCCGGAGAAAATCTCCGCAAACAGCCTGCCGAATAAGCCGGGACGCGCGTGGGTGAGAATCTGCCTGAACCCACAGGAAGAAACCCTTGAAAACGACCGCACCGGCTGGGTGTACGATGAATACGTCACCGAGGTGGCCGATGGTGCTGATTTGCAGGAGCGCGTGACCGCACAGGCTGACGCACTGCTTTTACAGGCCGTCGGCGAGGAGCTGTACGGCACTCTGCTGACCTCTGTCGATAATCTGCGTGAGCAGCGTATCGCAGACAGCAAGACTGATCTCGCTGCATGGCTGTCCGAAAATCCGCTGGCATGGACGGATGGCAAGAAGTATGCTGTAACGTCGGAAAAGCAGGCACAGCTTACATCGGCGCTGGCGGTGCAGCAGGTTGCGCAGTCTGCGGGCGTGGAACGTGAGCTGCGTTGGAACTCGACCGGCGATGAGTGTACGGTCTGGCAGTATGCCGATCTGTGTGCGCTGGCACTGGCGATTGCAGCCTATGTCGAACCGCGAGTGAGCATCCAGCAGGCGGCTGAGGTGGATCTTCGCAATGCCGCGACGGCAGAGGAGGTCTTGAGTGTTGCGTGGAATTACGCCTAAGTCTGTGCTTGAGCACCTGCTGTTCGCGGTGATCGGCGGCGTGATGTACATGCTGATCGAGATCGCATGGCGCGGCTACACGCACTGGTCTATGGGTATCCTCGGCGGCGTGTGCTTTGTATTGGTCGGCTTGCTGAATGAGATCCAGCAGCGACCGCCGATCATCTTGCAGATGGCACAGGGTGCTGTGATCTGCACCGTGATGGAGCTGCTAGCCGGTCTGGTGCTCAATGTCTGGCTCGGTCTGGATGTGTGGGACTACTCCGGCGTACCCGGCAATATCATGGGGCAGGTGTGCCCGCAGTTTATGCTGGCGTGGGCCGCGCTGTCGGCGGTGGCCGTCTGGGTCGAGGACCGATTACACAAAATATTCGACTAATCGACAAAAATAGCAGGAATTTTTACACTTGCGATAGGGCAATTGCCCAGAAAGGACAACATTATGCATCCCAACAACATCTACATCAAGCACTGGCGCAGCGTACAGTACGAATATAATCGCATTATCGCGTAAGAAAGTAGGTAAAACCATGGATAAAGTAAACGATTTTAAGCTGGCCGTGACAGCAGTTGTCGCGCTGCTGACCTCACTCTGGGGCTGGTTCGGCTGGCTTGTAGTGCTGTTTGTGGGCTGCATGGCGGTGGATTATCTCACCGGCACCGCAGCAGCAATGCACCGCGGCGAGTGGTCGAGCAAGTCGGCACGAGACGGCATCTTTCACAAGATCGGCTCAGTTATTGTAGTAATGGTGGCCGGTGCGGCTGATCTGCTCATTGGCGCCATGCTCGGGCACCTGCCGGGCGTCGTGCTGCCGTTTGAGTATACGACACTGCTGTGCCCGTTGGTGGTCGTGTGGTACACGCTCACGGAGTTGGGCTCGATCGTCGAAAACGCAGTTAACCTGGGCGCACCCGTGCCGCAGTGGCTCAAGAAGATGTTGTCCGCAGCAAAGGACGCAGTGGATAAATTAGGGGAGGAGAACGATTGATGAACATTCCGTTTGTGCCGGCTGATTCGAGCAACTACTACTCCGGCCGCGGCGGCAATTCGATCAAGTACATCGTCATGCACTATACCGCCAACGACGGCGATACCGACGAGGGCAACGCGCACTATTTTCAGGGCGCAGGCCGACGGGCAAGTGCACACTATTTTGTCGATGAGGACAGCGTTACGCAGTCCGTGCGTGATAGAGATGCAGCATGGCACTGCGGCGGCGCTCTCGAGAGCTCGCATCACCCGTTACGCGGCATTTGTATGAACCGTAATTCGTTGGGTGTGGAAATGTGCAGTGACATCGTAGGTGGCAAGTACACCATCACGCCGCAGACGGTAGACCGTGCCGTCGAGTTGGTCAAGTATCTCATGGCGAAGTACGGCATTGACGTAGATCACGTCGTGCGGCACTATGATGTCACCGGCAAGCTGTGCCCCGAGCCGTGGGTACGCGATGAAAGTCTGTGGCGTAAGTTCAAGGCACGGCTGACCGCGCCGGTTGAACCCGAACCGAAGAAGGAGGACGACGAAGTGGTAGAGAAGAAAAAGGTCCTGCTCAATGGCAAGACCTACGATTGTGACATCATCAACAAGGATGAAACCAACTATATCAAGATGAGATCGCTCCAGCAGGCAGGCTTTACAATCGGGTATGACGCTGTTCGCAAGGTTCCGAGCATCACCGCACCGCAGTGCCGCACATTTGTCCCGGACGGCGATGAGGATGTACAGGCCGCAGTTGATACGCTGCAGGAGAGTGCCGGCCTTGAGAAGCAGACGATTGAGTACCTGCTCCACTATCAGTGGGGCGAGGATTTGGTCAAGAAGCTGGCGAAGGCTATGAAGTAAAATAGAACCCCTCAGTATTCTATTGGAACACTGAGGGGGGTGCACTATTTACGACTTTTGAGAGCAGCTGCGATTGAATGCACGCGTGCCGTACATCAGTTTATAATATCTATTGTTTAGTTCATGACTAATGTCATATACAAGGTTGTTTCGTATATCGGTGATAAAGAGATGTTCGATTTCACGAATAAACTTTTTAATCACAACGTCGTTTTTCCCGGAACCATCTTGATACCATCGAAAATGCCAGATATGATTACGAACTGCAGTATTTACTTGCACGATTGGATAGTATATTTGGGTGTAAATATAACGTCTATCATTATCTTTGCTGAAAAAGCTTGTGAAGAAGTCAAAATCTCCATAATACCTATCCCAATCTATTTTACTGATGTCGGTATAGTTCAAAAAGAAATCGACCTTTTCTTCTAATCCCCAGGTATATTGATATTTGTTCAAATCGTGCAGTATTGCCTTGGTGGCATAGGAAAATCCTTCGAACGTGCGACGTCGTTCAACTCTATATCCGATAATAGATGTTAGCAAAGTTAATGAGCTGCTGCCAAATATACCGAGCAGAAGATTGCACCAAAACGGATTGGAATCCGTGAAATAAAAATTGAGTGCGAATGCGATGCAGAAGGAAATCAAGGTTATTGCGCAAGTAATATAAATAGCGTATTTGTAAGTTCTCATATCTTCTCCAATCTTTTGCAATCATTATAGCATATCGGCAGAAAACTTTCCAATGGGGAGGCGGCTGCCCTAAGCGCTTTCGAGGGCAGGGAACACCGTCGTAAAAAAATCCTTTTGTCGTCAAAGTGTCGTCAGTTAAAAACTGGAACAACAAAGAAAAAGAAAAAGTGCTGAAATACAATGATTTCAGCACAATTCTTGGTGCGGATGGGGGGACTTGAACCCCCACGTCCTTGCGAACACTAGCACCTGAAGCTAGCGCGTCTGCCATTCCGCCACATCCGCATATTTGGTTGTTGAAAGAAGGTGGTGCGAGTGACGGGACTTGAACCCGTACGTCGATCGACACACGCCCCTCAAACGTGCCTGTCTACCAGTTCCAGCACACTCGCATTCTGTTCTCATCGAGTCGCCTCACTGTCAGCGACAAGAATTATTATATCCATGTGAACGCCAAATGTCAACACCTTTTTTCAAATTTTTTTGAAAAATTTCAAAACGCGAAAAACAGACGATTTCTCTGCCACGCGAAACAGTTTGTGTGTTACAATAGAAGCAGTCAGAAAACTCACAGCGAAAAAGGAGGAAGACTTCAGTGCTTTCTAAAAAAAGTAAGGCAATCGGTTTTATCATTATGTCCGCATTCGGTTTTGCGATGATGGCGGCATTCGTGCGTCTGGCGGGTGATCTGCCGTTCACGCAGAAAACATTTTTCCGCAATCTGGTCGCGGTGGCAGTGGCCGCCGTGGTGCTGTGCCGCGAAAAGGTTGGTTTTAAGTGGGAAAAGGGCAACCTGCCGCTGCTCATCATACGCGCAACCTGCGGCACACTCGGCATTTTCTGCAATTACTACGCTATTGACCATCTCGTACTGGCAGATGCAAACATTCTTAATAAAATGTCGCCGTTCTTCGCTATCATCTTTTCGC
>ERZ773248.719-NODE-719-length-36971-cov-8.578421_pt1 | contig 36971 bp, 31 predicted proteins | sample MGYA00580518_ERZ773248 | MGnify/ENA primary metagenome ERZ773248 (study PRJEB29015, sample SAMEA2737762) | human gut metagenome | biome: human gut; feature: human-associated habitat; material: faeces | place: China | collected 2012 ...
GAAAAGCTGCCTGGATACACAGAGGCATATAAGCCCGAATTTTCCTCAACAGCGACAGATTTCAGAGTCATCTTGAAAAATGTAAACTACATCATGTGCGGTGCTTCCGCACATGATACAGCACATGATGCCGCACATGATACATCTGTGATCAGCAAGCAAAACTTGCTATTGGAATTTTGTGCAGACCCTAAAAGTCGAGATGAAATGCAAGCATATATTGATGTTTCCAGCCGTTCTCACTTCAGCAAATATTACCTCAAGCCTTTATTATCTTCTGGTAAACTTGAAATGATGTTTCCAGACAAACCCAAAAGCAAAAACCAGAAATACACTACCGTTCATTCCAAATAACCAAGAAGCAGGGCATTGGGTCTCATCTCCCATTGTCCTGCTTCTTTTTCATTCCAAATTATATTCACATCATTTACCCATACATCCAATTCACCCTCAAAAATACCCCCGGAATCGCTCTCTGGTTGTCCTATTTTTTAACCCCTAAGGCCGTTTTTTGACCCCATTTTTGCCGGTTGTCCTATATTTAACCACTAAAAATTGGGTGAAAAAGGCTCTCGTTTGGTCAAATAGGGGCAAACTATAACAGCCCATTTGGGTATAGGAAAGCCTTGATTTTCCGGAGGCATTCGCCTTGCTTCCCTCGAAAAACCTTCGGTTTTCCTCGGTCACGGGCTTCGCCCTATGACGTCAAATGAAAAAAACTCCGCCTCATGCAAGCATGGGCGAAGCTTTTTATATTTGACGTCGCATGGCTCATGGCCATCGCGTAGATTATCTCTTGCTGAACTGCGGAGCGCGACGAGCTGCTTTGAGACCGTACTTTTTACGCTCTTTCATTCTCGGATCACGAGTCAGGAATCCTGCTTTCTTAAGGATCGGTCTGTACTCCGGATCTGCCTGCAGAAGTGCACGTGCGATACCGTGTCTAACTGCTCCTGCCTGTCCGGTGTATCCGCCACCACGAACGTTTACAAGAACATCAAATTTATCTGCATTCTCAGTAGCAACGAGCGGCTGACGAACGATAACCTTCAGGGTCTCAAGTCCGAAATACTCATCGATACTTCTCTTATTAACAGTGATATTACCAGTTCCCGGTACTAAATATACTCTGGCGATGGATTTTTTTCTTCTGCCAGTTCCGTAGAATTTTGCTTTAGCCATGATATTTACCTCCTTATCCTACTTAAAATGTCAGTGCTTCCGGCTGCTGTGCTGCATGCGGATGCTCTGCGCCTGCGTAAACATGAAGTTTGGTGAACATTTCTCTTCCGAGCGGTCCTTTCGGGAGCATTCCCTTAACTGCCAGCTCTACAACCTTCTCCGGTTTCTTTGCAAGCATCTCTCTTAAAGTAGTCTCTTTCATACCACCTACGTAGTCTGAATGATGATAGTAAATCTTCTGGTCTAATTTCTTTCCGGTAACTTTGATCTTGTCAGCGTTAACAACGATCACATAATCTCCTGTATCTACGTGCGGAGTGAAAACCGGTTTGTTCTTTCCTCTAAGCACCTTTGCAACTTCAGATGCCAGACGACCTAATGTATATCCGGTAGCGTCAACTACGTACCATTTTCTTTCCACTTTTGCTGGATTAGCCATGAAACTGTTCATTGGTATACCTCCTGTAAAAATTCAATTAAATATTATTGATTTATACGTAAAAACATCTTACCGGGGCTTTGGATCAGACATTTTCTCGCTTTGTCACAGTTAAATATTATATGTCAGCTGGCTACACATGTCAACTGTTTTTTCCGATTTTACTGATAATATTTTTATTAATGTGGATCATGCAGATCACCGTCATAGTCAGAGACATAAGCTCTGCAATAGGGATCGCCCACCAGACCAGCTCCACTCTGCCAAGTCTGGACAATGCATATGCAACCGGCAGAAGCACTACCAGCTGACGTGCCACTGACACATACATACTGTAAATAGATTTTCCCAGTGCCTGGAATACACTTCCGGCTGCGATACAGAATCCTGCCAGCAGGAAGCTTAAGGAGATCGTCCGAAGAGCAGGAACTCCAATTGCCAGCATAGTCTCCGATGCACTGAACATCATGAGCAGTTTATCAGGCATCGTCTGGAAAATCACCAGACCTAAAATCATAATCACCACTGCATAAGTGATCACATGACGGATCGCACTGAGCACGCGGTCTCTCTTCTGCGCACCATAATTATACGCAACGATCGGTATCACGCCATTATTCAGTCCGAAGACTGGCATGAAGATAAAACTCTGCAATTTAAAGTAGATGCCGAAGACCGCTGTCGCAGTTGCAGAGAATGAGATCAGGATCAGATTCATGCCATAGGTCATCACAGAACTGATGGCCTGCATAACGATAGAAGGAATACCGATCTCATAGATCTGTGCAATCACTTCCACGGAAGGACGGAATCCTTTCATATTGATCTTCACTTCATGATTTTTCTTCTGATTTAAAATAATTGCCGCAACAGCAGCAACTATCTGTCCTGTCACCGTTGCCACAGCAGCGCCTGCCACTTCCATTCTCGGGAAGCCGAACAGACCAAAGATCAGAATAGGATCCAGAATAATGTTGATAATGGCTCCGGTTCCCTGGGTGATCATGGTATAAAAAGTTTTCCCCGTTGCCTGCAGCATCCGTTCAAACATGATCTGAACAAAAATACCAAAAGACGTACAACAGCAGATCGTCAGATACTGCTTTCCATACTGCACGATCTCTTCAATATCTGTCTGGCTTCTGAAAAACGGCTCTGACAGCAACAATCCGATCAGCAAAAACACAAGATAACTCATGACTGCCAGAAATACTGCATTTTCAGCAATTTTATTTACACGGTCCATATCTTTTGCACCAAGTGACCGGGCCAGCAATGCGTTCACACCTACCGCTGTACCAACTCCTACGGCAATCATCAGACTCTGGATAGGAAATGCCATAGATACGGCTGTCAGTGCATTTTCACTGACTCTTGCGACAAAAATACTGTCTACCACATTATAAAGCGCCTGCACCAGCATGGAGATCATGATCGGCAGCGACATGGTGATGATCAGTTTACCTATGGGCATAACACCCATTTTATTTTCTTTCATAACAGTTTCTTCCATTATTGTTATCCTTTCTCCCCTTTGAAATGAATCTCCATCAATGTCAGTCCTCTGGCCGGTGCAGTGGGACCTGCCAGCTGGCGGTCACAGCCTGCCAGAATCTCCGGTATGCACTCTGGCTCCCAGTCTCCCTGTCCGATCTTCATCAGCGTACCGGCAATGATCCGTACCATATTATAGAGAAAACCATTTCCCGTAATGCGGATGATGATCAGGTCTCCCTGCTTCTCCACATCCAGCGCATAGATTGTCCGTACTGTCGTCTTCACCTGGGCGCCCGCCGCACAGAAGCTCTGAAAATCGTGTTCCCCGATCAGATAGGCAGCCGCCTGTCTCATCCGCTCCACATCAAGCTTCCGATATGTAAAATGCGAATTGAACCGATAAGCCGGCAGCGGAAATTCCCGGTTCAGGATCCGGTACTCATAGGTTTTCACCGTCTTCTGAAATCTGGGGTGAAAATCTGCCGGAACTTCACAGGAATCCTGGATCCTGATATCTTCCGGCAGTCTTTGATTTAATGCATATGAAAATTTATCTGCGGCCATCCTCGCTTCGGTGTCAAAGACCGCCACATTTCCGCAGGCATGAACACCTGCATCTGTCCGACTGGAGCCCATCACATGGATCTCCTCTCCTGTCAGTTCTCCGATGGCCCGGTTCAGAACGGATTCAATGGTCTCCCCATTTTTCTGAACCTGCCAGCCACAGTAATTGGTGCCATCATAGGCAACCACAAGTTTTACCCTTTTCATGCAATTCCTTTCTTAAAACGGAATAACAGTGCCACTGAGCAGACGTCCAAACACGATCATCAGTACCAGATACCCCCATACAACCGCATATGCTATATGGTCTCTGCTTTCATAATGAAGCGGCTTCATCTTGGTACGTCCGTCACCTCCACGGTAACAGCGGGCTTCCATGGCCATGGCCAGATCGTTGGCTCTGCGGAATGCAGAGATGAACAGCGGAACCAGCAGCGGAATCATGGCTTTTGCCCTCTGAATAATATTTCCGGATTCAAAGTCTGCACCTCTGGCAATCTGCGCCTTCATGATCTTATCCGTCTCTTCCAGCAGGATCGGAATAAACCGAAGCGCAATGGACATCATCATGGATATCTCATGCACCGGTACATGTACCGCTTTCAACGGATTCAGCAGACGTTCCATACCATCTGTCAGGTCATTGGGCGTTGTGGTCAGCGTCATAAGTGAAGAGCCGATGATCAGGTAGATCAGACGAACACCCATAAGAATTGCTGTACGCAGACCTTTATCTGTAATTCTTAAAAATCCAAAATGCCACAGCACTACATCTCCATCAATCAGAAAAAGATTAAATACTACTGTGATCATCAGAAGCATCACAATTGCTTTCAATCCTTTTGTAATAAACTTAAATGGAACCTTGGATGTGCGAATGACAAATGCAAGAAAGATCGTTGCGATCACATACCCTAAAATTCCTTTTGCCACAAACAAAGAAATAATATACAACATGGTTGCCACCAGCTTCACTCTCGGATCCAGCTGATGAATCACCGATTTTGCGGGATAATATTGTCCCAGCGTAATATCTCGAATCATGGTAAATCTCCTACTTGGATGCTTTCAGCCAGGCTTCTATGGCATCTGCTGCCTCTTCCACCGTTGTCGCATCGGTATTCACATCTGCACCTCGTTTTTTCAATTCCTGCATCAGATAAGTCGTCTGTGGTGCTGCCAGCCCGATCTCTTCCAGTTCTTTATAATGATGGAACACCTCCACAGGTCTTCCGTCAAACCGCACTTCACCCTGATTCATAACGATCAGACGGTCCACATATTTTGCCACATCTTCCATACTGTGGGACACCAGGATGACTGTGATTCCTCTGGATCTCTGAAGTGCGCTGACCTGGTCGAGCACCTCGTCACGACCTCTTGGATCCAGACCGGCTGTAGGCTCATCAAGGATCAGTACTTCCGGGTCCATAGCCAACACACCAGCGATAGCCACACGACGCTTCTGTCCGCCGGACAACTCAAAAGGAGAACTCTTGTCATACTCTTCTCCCATCCCGACCATCCGAAGGGCTGCTTTTGCCTTCTCTTCTGCTTCTTCTTTCGTAAAGCCCAAGTTCTTCGGTCCAAAGCACACATCTGCCAGCACTTCTGTCTCGAACAGCTGGTGCTCCGGGTACTGAAAGACCAGCCCTACCTTGCTGCGCAGCTTCTTCATAGAAAATTTTTCATCATAAATATCTTCGCCATTATAATAAATGTGTCCACTGGTTGCCTTCACCAATCCATTCAGATGCTGGGTCAATGTGGATTTTCCAGAACCTGTATGCCCGATCAATCCAACAAACTGCCCATCCGGAATCTCCAGATTCACATTTTTCAAGGCATGCATCTCATAAGAAGTCCCCTGCGAATACAGATAATTTACATTTTTGATTTCAATCGACATAATTCATCCACCAGTTCTTCATTGTTCAATATTCCATCTGGAAGCGGAATTCCTCTCTGCTGCAGTTCGTGAGCCACCAGAGTTGCCTGCGGCACATCCAGCCTCAATTCCTTTAACTTCTCCACTTTGGAAAATACTTCCTTAGGAGTTCCTTCCATAACCAGTTTTCCATCATCCATGACAAAGATCCGGTCTGCCTCGATCACTTCTTCCATATAATGAGTGATCAGGATCACCGTGATCCCTTCTTCTTTATTAAGCTTCTTTGCCGTCTCAATGACGCTTTTTCGTCCATGAGGGTCCAGCATGGCCGTCGGCTCATCCATGACGATGCATTTCGGATGCATAGCCATCACACCTGCAATGGCTACCCGCTGCTTCTGTCCACCGGATAATTTGTTGGGTGAGTGATGACGATATTTGAGCATACCTACTGCATCCAGGCTCTCTTCCACACGGGTCCAGATCTCATCTGTTGGCACTCCCAGATTCTCCGGTCCGAATCCCACATCTTCCTCCACGATTGTTCCAATGATCTGGTTATCCGGATTCTGAAATACCATTCCAGCATTCTGGCGGATATCCCACAGATGTTCCTCATCCTTGGTATCCATGCCATTGACCCATAGAGTTCCATCTGTAGGTGTCAGAAGTGCGTTAATATGCTTTGCAAACGTGGATTTTCCAGAACCGTTATGTCCCAGAACCGCAATAAAACTTCCTGACTCAATCTTCAGGCTCAGATGATCCACCGCTGTTAATTTTGATTCTATATTTCCTTCTTCGTCCAGTCGATCATATTCGAAAGTGACGTTTTCTGCTTTTATCATGGGGCTGCCTCCTGCATTTCTCATGATTCATTATCTTTACATGGGCCAAAAGACCCACACTAACGTGCCCATTATACCATGAACGGCTGAAATTTCAAGAAAATTCAGCCGCTTCCAGATATTAGTTTTTATTTTTCATATTCAGGTTAACATTTTATGCCAATGTACCAAGGATGTTTCTGTATCTTCTGCTGTCTCTGCTCCATGAATCTGGTCCTGTCCATATGGCCCAAATCCAAGTTTCTGTGCCACATGGAGGGATGTATCATTTGTCCTCTCAATCAGCACATGAAGCTCTTCCAGATCCAGCACTTCTTCTGCGTAAGCGAGGATCGCTCTTCCACACTCCTGTGCATAGCCCTTTCCACGATATGACTGCCCAATCAGATAACCAAGCTCCACTGCATCGTCTAACAGTTCTGACACAAACAGTCCTGCCTGTCCGATGATCTGTCCACTCTGTTTTTCTATCACTGTCCACAGTCCAAAATCATAGAACAGATAGGCATGACGGATATAGGCTTCCATAAATTCTGTCTCTTCATCCAGTGTGTTCAGCACCGGAACTGTCCCCCTCACCATGCCGCCTTGCTTCCAGATCTCATATAGGTCCGGAATATCTGACGGAATGGTCTCCCTGATCAGCAGCCTCTCTGTCTCCGCAATCTTTACCGGAATGCCAGATTTGCGAAGCCGGTCACGCTCCAGAAATGCCGGGTCTAGTGCACTTTCCATCAGCAGATCCACCGCTGCACAGGTAAATACCTTCACACCATTGACCAGTGCTTTTTCATCAAAATCAAACCGGTCATTATGAAGAGTTGCATGGCACTTACTGAGATTCAGAAAATAACAGGACTGTCCTCCATGCTCCTTCACCCGCTCTGACATGCAGGAATAATCCTCACTGCCTCCCACACCACCTTCCGGCACATAGACCACCGGTAACTGCAGTCTCTCTTCACACAGCTTTTTCATGCGGTCCATCAGTTCCGGCGTATTGAGACTGTTGGTCGCTGCTCCCATCAGCCGGATCTGACTGGTACACCCATGCATCTGCGCTGCATTTTCAATGATCCGGCAGGCATAATCATACATATACTGATTAGCCTCTGCCGTCATTCCCCTCACTTCCATCTCCATGTGAGCAGACTCACAGATCACATTTCTGGAACTGCCTGCCACAAGTTTTCCCACATTCACTCTGGTATCACCATGACTGTATCTTGGGATCGCATGGAGATTCAAGATTGCCGTGGCTGCGGCCAGCATGGCATTATCACCTGCCTCCGGTGCTGCGGCCGCATGGGCAGCCTTTCCATGAAATTCTACATCCATCTTCGTGGTTGCCAGGCTGTGGCCATCACCAATTCCGATCATGCACTGCTCCTGATCCTCCTTGCCACTCATATGCGCACCCAGCACTACATCCACATCGTCAAGATGCCCCTTCTCTACAATGGCTTTTGCACCGCGGACACCTTCCTCAGCCGGTTGGAAAATGAATTTTATAGTTCCACGAAGCTGATCTTTCATACCACAAAGTATCTTTGCTGTTCCAAGCCCCACTGTAATATGTCCGTCATGTCCGCAGGCATGCATATAACCTGGACATATTGACCGGAATCCCTGCTTTTCCGGAAAATGATCCATGTTCTCGCACTCTGTCACCGGAAGAGCATCTATATCAAACCGGAATGCCAGCACCTGATTCTCTGATGCCCGTTCTGACACCTTTTCCGAAGCAGTCCTCTCCTCTGACAATTTTCCATGCAGAATACCGATCACACCAGTAAATCCACCTCGGGTCTTCTTTAACTTCTCTTCCGACACCTGCCCAAGTGCTTTTACTTCCTTATAATGTTGTTCCAGCAGGCTTTCCTCAGGTACACCCATTCTGGCATCTGCCTTGCAGACTTCTGTTCCCATCAGCACCTGATCACATCCATAGCTTTCCAGCAGCTCCGCGATACGGGCAGATGTCCGCATCTCCATCCATCCTGGTTCCGGGTACTGATGAAATTCCCGGCGAAGTTTAATTAACTCCTGTTCCAGGCTCTCTGCTTCTTCTATGATATTTTGATAAATCTCTTCTGTACTCATATATCCTTCTCCTGCTTTCCGACATCTCAAAATCCGGATGCGACTCTGTTTTTCTCTACTGTACCCCATCTGACTGCAAAAATCCACTGAAACTCCGGCAAAAACCGCGCCCTCTTTACGAATCCGACTAAATCCGTTAAAATAAGAACTAATAATGCTCTGTCCAAAAGGGCATAGAGAAAAGGAGATAAAAAACATGGCACAGAATCCTGTTGTTACATTTGAAATGGAAGATGGCAGCATCATCAAAGCAGAGCTGTATCCGGAGATTGCTCCGAATACCGTCAACAACTTCATCAGTCTGGTAAAGAAAGGCTACTATGATGGTCTGATCTTCCATCGCGTGATCGAAGGTTTCATGATCCAGGGCGGATGCCCGGACGGAACCGGTATGGGCGGACCTGGCTATTCCATTAAAGGAGAGTTCAATCAGAATCGTTTCAAAAATGATCTGAAACATTCCGCTGGTGTTCTTTCCATGGCTCGTACCATGATGCCGAACAGTGCCGGAAGCCAGTTCTTCATCATGCATAAAGATGCTCCGCATCTGGACGGCGCCTATGCTGCATTCGGCAAAGTCACCGAGGGCATGGATGTGGTAGATAAGATTGCTGAGACCGATACTGATTATCGTGATAAACCGATTGTTCCGCAGGTTATGAAGAAAGTAACCGTAGAGACCTTCGGAGTGGATTATCCGGAACCGGAGAAGATGTAAATGTAAGAACTCAGTACCGCGAGGGGCGGTGGGTGAGATAAGAGCTCGTATGACATGTATCGGACAGAAAAGCCCCACAATACTGGCTGAGCACGTACACATACTGTGTACGCGTCAGCCAGTACAGCGGAACTTCCCTGTTCGCTCCAAGTCATACAGCGCAGCTTATTCTCACCCACTGCCCCTTTCCAGTTCTAAGCTCTTACTTTGTTCTTCTCCGTCTACGTTCTACACTTCCAATCATTCCAAGGCCCAGCAATGTCAGGATTCCAGCAAAGCCTAGTAAGAACAGCGGTGCACTGTCGCCTGTAGTCGGGCTCTCTACTGGTGCGGGCTGTGGTACGACTGGTACCGCTTCTTCTCTGTGGGTCCGCCTGGATCCGCCTGGCTTCGGCGTCTCCGGTACTGGTGTTGGCTTATCTGATCTTTCATTATGAAAGATTCCCACATGTCTCTGTATCTGTACAAACTGTCCGCCATGTGGTCCCTCATAAGAAGCATCCACCAATACAGTCTCTTCCGTAGGTAAATATCCTGTCGGCGGTGTCAATTCCTTGATCTCGTATTTCCCAAACGGCAGTTCTCCTGCAAAGATTCCTTTTCCATCTGTTCCAGTCACGCAGGCTTTTATAAATGTTCCTGCTGGCACTGCAACTACAGGGGCATCCCGGATGATCCATTTTCCACTTACTGCATCATACACAATATTGGTGTAAATATCCTCTGTCACATACAACCCAAAGACTGCTCCGTAAAGCGGCATTTCATTTTCTTTATCCTTCTTCTGTACCTCGATCTGCAGCCGCTGGCGCTCATTTTTGTACTGCACACTCTGAATATCAAAATTTATCGTCTGCTCCTGCGGTGTAATCTCGAATTCCTTCACTTCCTGATTGAGCACAAATCCATCTCCGGCAATGGTCTCCATGATCTTATACTTTCCTATATAAAGGTTGGTCGCATAAGCCCATCCATACCGGTCTGTATTGATCGTCGTTACCACGTCACCCTTTTTGTGGATCAGATATCCCTTCATATCCGCCTGATACAACAGGAACAGATCCTGCGTCACCTCCTGCGTATAGATATTTTCTGCAGCAATAATCTGGAAGCTGGCACCTTCCACCGGTGCATCCTGATAAACAAATTCAAGTCCGGTCATTCCATTGGTCTCTTCCACCGACCTTGTTCCTGCAAGCTGTTCTCCATGCTTGTACAGCCGTAAGATTCCCTTCTGCTCCTGATTTTTCTGCAGAACCGTTACCGTCAGATTCCCATACTGGTCACACACTGCATATTTATTTTCACCCATCTGTCCATCTGGATAAACCGATCCATTATTGATGGTAAATGTCAGTTTCCGCTGAGGTGTCTCCGTGATCTTATAACCATTCTCTCTTCCCTCACTTATATCTGTTACGGTCTGCTCGCTTCCATTTACCACATAGCCAGATGGTGCCGTCAGTTCAGTCAGTTCATAGGTTCCAATGGGCACTTCCTGTGGAAGAGTAATATAGCAGTCCAGGATCCGTCCGCCTTTTTTGAGAAACACCGGGCAGAATGGCTTGTCAGCTGTGCCGGTCATCTCTTTGGCATTCGGATCATAATAGCTCATCCAGCCGTCCTTATCGTATTTCCAGTTTAATGCGATCAGACTTTCTTCACTGAGTTCCATGGTCAGACAGCGAAGCCGGTAGGATGCCCCTTCCTTCAGTACCGTTCCACGCACCACTTCCTCTGCTTTAATGTACTCGCCTGGCTGTTTTATAAATTCTTCATCAGCCTTCACCAGACGTAGAAAGGACTTTGTGATCGTATTGTTGATGATCCGTTGTTTCTGAAGTTCACGGCCTTCTCTCGCCTTTGCACCAGCATGATCGCCATAGCGGATTCCTTCCTCCACCGTATAGATCTTCTCAATTTTCTGTTTTGTTGCATCCGTATATACCACGCCTCCATCCTTTGTGATAAATGCAAGAAATGGTTTGGCCGCCACATGATGTTCCGGCGTGGTGGTCTCCACAAACACATAGGTTCCGTAAGGGAGCTCCGGAGTAATGATCCGTCCGTTTTTGTCCGTGAACATCTCTTTCACTCGATACTTATTAAGACCTTCCACCTTTTCCAGCCACCGCTTATCACCGTTGGTCCACTCCTCGTGTCCGGTCCGCTTATATACCGTTGCCGTTGGCTCTCCGGTAAAGTCATAGTCATAAAATGTCATGATATCGGCTTCACTCCATGTGCCCGTCTTTGGCCGAATGCTCTCGTTTTTAACTCCTGACAGATCGCTGATGAGATAAGCAGAAAATCCTGCTCCTTCCATCACTTCCAGCTCTGTCTGGTATGTATTATCCGATGTCTTGATAAATTCTATTCCCTGCTTCACCACATAGTCACCAGAATAGATCGTATGAGAAGTACTTTCATCATCCACTGTCAGTTCATTTTGAGCCTCGCTGGCAGTCTCATCTCTCTTTTCAATCTTTATCATCTGATCCTTGTAAGAAATCGTCACATCATATACCGCTTCATCAAACATATATCCTTCTGATGGCCGTATTTCCTTAATATAATATGTCCCCAGCTCCAGATCTCCGAACAAAGTTCTCCCCGGCGTGTCCTCATAGGCAATGGTTCCCCATTTATTCTCAATATGTCTGGAACCATCTGTATTTAAAATATATCCAGCTGAATTGCGTTTCGGACTCTTTCCGATCACCGCCTGTGCCACCAGTTCATCCTTTCCATAAATGATTCCGGTCACTCCATCCTGATGTTCAATATTTTCTGCCGCATAGATACCATAGACTGCGCCATCCAGTGCTGCATCTCCCTGGTGGATTCCGTCTTCCGCTTCTGTATCATATTTGACCAGTTCCACTGCTCCCAGTGTCCGCTCATTGGTAATGGGAAATTCCAGCGTATCGCCGCCCTTTCCTGTCCTGGAATCGGTGCGCTCCTCCCACACATAGCCATCTGGTGCTGTGTGCTCCCGTACTGTATAAGTATATTTATTGTGTTTGAAGTCTTCTTCCGACTTTTTTATTCTGTAAGATGCCTTTCCATCTTCATCTGTTGTCACAACAGCGATCCAGACTCCATTTTCATAAATATCCACCAGGCACCCTTGAAGTCCCACTTCTGTCTGCCAGTCTGTCTTTGTGATTTCGATCAGAATCTCATGATCTCCGCCTTCCTCTTCTCTTCTCCATCGCCTCCATATCTCCGGCTCTTCCTTCATACCTACTACCTGAGCATTGGTGTTATCAGAATAATATACATAATATTTCGTTGCACCAACCCCTGCCTCAACATAGTATTTCCAGACTTTCTGCACCATACTGTCTACTGCTTCCGGTGAACGAATATCAAGCATAGCAGCTGTTCTTGCCATCACTTCATTCTCCGTCAAAGTCTGATTATCCTGATAAAGCCAGATTGCTATCTGTATTCCCACATAGTTATCTGCACCTGCTGATACCTGACCGATCAGATTGCCGATTCCATCTTCTATAATTTCGTACTCACCATCTCCTGCTTTATATGCATATCCTGTTCTGGCTGATTTTCCAGGCTGCAAACAGAATGCCGGCTTTGTTCCAAGTACCAGTTTAAAGATTTTTCCATGTCCGGTTCCATTGTATCCCGTATAACTCACCTGTAATTTTGCAAGAGCTTCTTCCTCATCTTCTCCATCCTCTGTGCGCTCTGTCTCTGACAGATATTCTGTCTGGTCTGCGTTCTCTGCCAGTTCTTCCAGCGTATACTCAGTATCCCGAATTGCCCACAAGTCTTCACACTCCAACCCTTCAAATATCGTGCCTCTGAAGAAATCATCTGCATTGACCCCTGAATCCAAAATTTCGATACACTGCTCCAGGTTCTGTCCCATATAGACTTGATCTGACAGATCCGGTGCTATGTCAAGCAAAAATTCTGCCACCTCCCGCTCATAATCATGCAGATTATCCCACCATGTTTCGTCCTGTGATAAAAGCTGATCATAACCATCTGCAAAATATTTTTCTTTCCAATTCAGTATAGATTCTATATCTCCTTCCACAAAATGATACTGAGAAGGCACTTCCTGTTCAGAGTCTGGATTTTTCTCCCCACAGACTCCATCTACATTTTCATCGGTTACCTGCGCAGACTTCATCTCTTCCGACTCTGATATCTCAGAAACGACTCCTTCCACATTTTCTACGTTTTCACTCGTCATCTCTTTCTCTTCATTATCCAACACCTGTCCTGATATCTCTTCCGCCATTGCACCTGTCGGAAGGATGCCAAAAAGAAGAGTGATACTTAATATAACTGCGCCTGCACGTTTCCATATTTTATTTTTCTTCATTATTGCAATCCTCTTGAGTCGTACACACACTTTGCGACACTAGACGGAATGCCGGAAAGATTGGTACTGACAATATTCAATTATGTTTTGGGAAATCCTCGGCTGGAACTACCGATGTTTTCAGACATATTTATCGTATACGATTATGTTGGGTTTGTCAATCAACTTCTTCTGAATTATTCAGAATCTATGAAGAGATAATGTAAGTCAAAAAAGGTACCTGTTTTATTCGACCAATGTCACTAAGTTAAGATAGGTTTGCGATAGAAAGGTTGCGGATATTTTTGTCTTCAGCCATCTTTTGCAATTAAAAAGCAACACAAATAGACACATTTACATCTGCTTAAAAAATATTTGAAATTAATACAACTTATGCCACTCTATATAAGAAACCTAGATAATATCCTAGATCAGAACCGTTCTGCCAAAATCCGAAACCAGAAAAGGACTGACATATTCCATAAACCTGAAGAATTACCTTCTGGCTTGTTTGTCGACCACCAATGTACCCTTGGATAATTCGGAAGCCGAACGCAAGATTCGGAATTTCGTAATATCCAGAAACGCTGTCCTGATTGATACAGTCAATGAGCAAAAACAAGCCCATCCTGTTTTCACTTGCGGAGACTGCCAAGGCATCCACCCTGAGACCGTATGAATATTTCAAATATTTTCTGGATGAGATACCGGCTCACATGAATGACTCCTCAATAAGTTCAATGACCATGATCCTATGTCAAGAAAAAGACATTCCTAATTTGTACTTTTCTTGACATAGGACCAACCTGTAAAAACAGCTTGTTTTAGGCAGGTCTTATTGACATACCTGTATAATGCAGATATGGGCAGAATCTGAAAAATCGGCTCTGCCCATTTGTAACTATTCGCAAATCTTATATCAGTTTTTAACGTTTACACAAAACTTGAAACGGTCTCGTTATTTATTATATTTTGCTTCGATGTTACAGATCTTCTGCACACGTTCTGCATGTCTGCCGCCCTCGAAGGTTGCTCCGAAAAACGCATCCAAAATCTTCTTTGCCAGCTCATTTCCGACAACACGTGCACCAAATGCGATGATCTGTGCATTGTTGTGTCTGACTGTCATCTCAGCTGAATACGGCTCGCTGCATACTGCCGCGCGGATTCCCGGCACTTTGTTTGCCGCCAGAGAAATTCCGATACCGGTTCCACAGATCAGAACACCTTTCTCAACTTCACCGGCAATAATAGCCTCTGCAACTTTCTGTCCCTGATCCGGATAATCTACTCGAACTTTTGCATCATATGCACCGTAGTCTACGCACTCATAACCCTTCTCGGTCATGTACTCCATCAGTTCTTTTTTCAGATCAATCGCTGTATGATCGCAGCCAAAACCCACTTTCATTTTACTCGTCCTCCTCAAGACTCAAGATATTTTTATTGTAGCAGATGTAGTTACAATTTTCCAGTGTATCCTATCACAAAAAAGTTTCCTTTATTATGTTCTCAACCTGTTCGCAGTCCAGCGGGTGATATGCGGTCTCGTAAGTTGTTAACAAATTGATTGTCGGAATGACCTGGCAGCTGGCATACATTTTCAATTTTTCAAATGCACGGTTAGCATAAGCCGACAGATCCATCATGCCAAAATGCTCCCAGTAAAATATTTGTTTGTTCTGTGAATGGCAAATGGTGAAATCTGGATAAATTGTCATGTCTTCGCTGCGAAATGCACACTCGTACCGATAAGGAATTCCATGATGATGCAATGCATTTGCAATGATCACTTCTGACTTGGAACGTACACGTTTTCCGTCCATCGTTTTGTGTATAAGTTTTTCCGGATAACGAGGATTCGATTCATATGATTCCTGCATCCATTTTTGTAAATATTCATCTGTTGAACTGTCTGGGGTAAAATCTTTTGAAGTCTCAAGAAGTTTCTGAAGCTCAGAATTATTGGTAAACCATTTTTGCTGTTCCAAACTGCGCTGTTCATGTTCTTTTATGTATCGATCCATGGAATCAAGTTCTTGACATGCATTTTTCAAATTCATCTCTGTTATTTTACGCTGTGCCAGTTTTTCTGCCAATTCACGTTGATTCTTCTTGATATAAACAGGGGTATGCCCATTTGCTATATACCATTTGTTATATTTTCCATTCTTTGTGATAAATAATTTTTGATTCGGAAGCAACTCTAAATCTTTTTGCAATTTGGCAATTTGCTTTGCAAGATGCGCACGCTCTTTTTTCATCTCGTAAATATACATCTGGAAATCTCCTGAATTAGGTCATGAATATTGAAACTGTTATCACAGTAACGCACTTTTCTGTATCTGTCAAGCAGTTAATTGGCTTTTTGCGGGCTTGTATTGGCTTCCCGCGGACTTGGTTTTGGGCAGCCGGCACCTCTTCTCCACGCTTGCTGCCCAACTTCTCGAGTATTTAGCTTCCCGCGAGCTTACTTTTGGGCAGCCGGTACCTCTTCTCCGCGCTTGCTGCCCATTTTCTCGAGTATTTGGCTTCTCGCGGACTTGGTTTTGGGCAGCTGGCACCTTTTCTCCGCGCTTGCTGCCCATTTTCTCATCTAATCAGCTTCCCGCGGACTTGGTTTTGGGCAGCCAGTACCTCTTTCCCGCGTTTGCTGCCCAAACAGCCTCCCGGCAGACCACTGCGGAACAGGTTTTGGCACATTCAAGACTCAAAACCGCGGCGATCAACCAACAAGTCCACCTCCCCCAACGAAAAAGAGCCCATACGGGCTCTTTTTCGCAAATAGTTTCTATATTAGGAGAAGTTAAACTTGTTAACATATATATTAGGTACTCGTGGCACTTAGGTTCTCATTAGTAGATAGATATCTACACCACTCACACCTAGACTCACCTAAATAGCTAGAGTATCTATGCCGCTCACTACACCTCGAACATCATCTGTCCATAGGTCGGTACTGGCCAGTACTCACTGTCTACGATGGTCTCCAGTTCATCGACCGGTGTTCTAAGAGCTGCCATTGCCGGAAGGACTTTCTCATGGAAGTCTTTTGCGGACTCGGCTGCATCGGTAGCTGCTTTCAGGTTATCGAGAGCTTGCTGAGTATCTGCCAGCAGGGAGCTTGCTTTTACAAGAATGGTCTGCTGTGCGGTAGTATCAGCCTGTGCATATGCGTTCTTAACGGTGCTCATGGAAGATGCAACGCTGTTGACATAAGCGATAACTGACGGAATGTACAGTTTTGCAGCCATGTCGATCATGGTACGAGCCTCGATGTTGATCAGGCCTGCATACTCTTCCAGCTTGATCTCGCGGCGGGCTTCCAGCTCTCTCTTCGTCATAACGCCCAGTTTCTCGAACATCTCAATACTGCTCTCATCTGTGTATGCCGGGATTGCATCCACGATACTCTTCACGTTCGGAAGACCTCTCTTAGCTGCTTCCTCTACCCACTCATCAGAGTAACCATTACCGTTGAAGACAATGTTCTTATTCTCTTTCATGGTCTTGTAGATGTAGTCAATTGCAGCTTTTTCAAAGTCCTCAGCTCCTTCCAGAGCGTCGCATGCTTTGTTGAAGGATTCTGCCATCATGGAGTTCATAACCGTGTTTGCATCACCGATGGATACAGAAGATGCTACCATACGGAACTCGAAACGGTTGCCGGTGAAGGCAAACGGTGAAGTACGGTTTCTGTCAGTCGGGTCTTTTGGCAGTACCGGAAGGGTGCTGACTCCAAGATCCAGAGTTCCAACCTCTGCACACGGAAGCTGATCAAACGGAACACCTGCTACAATGGCATCTACGATCTCGCCAAGCTGATCGCCCATATAGATGGAGATGATTGCTGGCGGTGCCTCATTAGCTCCCAGTCTGTGATCGTTACCAGTGTTGGATGCCGCTGCACGGAGCAGAAGAGCATGCTTGTTGACTGCTTCCATCAGGCAGGCAAGTACACACAGGAACTGAAGATTCTTGTTCGGTTCTTTGCCCGGTTTGAACAGGTTCACACCATTGTCGGTTCCCAGCGACCAGTTGTTGTGTTTACCGGATCCATTGACTCCTGCAAATGGTTTTTCATGAAGGAGGCAAGCCAGACCATGCTTGGTTGCGGTGCTCTTCAGTACATCCATTACCAGGAAGTTGCTGTCCAGTGCTGCGTCAGCCGGTGCGAAGATCGGTGCGATCTCATGCTGTCCAGGAGCTACCTCGTTGTGCTGGGTCTTAACAGTGATCCCCAGTTTCCAGAGCTGCTCATCCACATCTGCCATGAAATCTGCGATCTTGGTCTTCAGCGGTCCGAAGTACTGGTCCTCCATCTCCTGTCCTTTCGGTGCCGGTGCTCCGAAAAGAGTACGTCCAGCATAGATCAGGTCCGGACGCTCCAGATATTTTTCACGATTTACAATAAAATACTCCTGCTCAGGTCCAACATAAGAGCTGACCCTTTTAGCATCGGTATTTCCAAACATTTTTACAAAACGAACACCTGCTTTGCTGACAGCATCACATGCTTTGAGCAGCGGAGTCTTGGTATCCAGAGACTCGCCGGTGTAAGAGCAGAATGCAGTCGGAATACAGAGGATTCCATCTTTCACATATGCCGGTGATCCTACATCCCATGCGGTATAACCTCTTGCTGCACAGGTTGCACGGAGTCCGCCGGACGGGAAGGAAGATGCATCCGGCTCGCCCATCATCAGGTCTTTGCCGGAAAAGCAGTTCTCGATCTTGCCACCCTTCGGAATATCTGCGAAGGAGTCGTGTTTCTCAGCTCCGATACTTACAATGTACGGCTGGAAAATGTGTGTGTAATGAGTTGCTCCTTTTTCGATCGCCCATTCTTTCATGGCTTTTGCCACGATGTCGGCCAGCTCCAGCGTAACCTCGCCGCCCTCATTCATCAGTTTTACCATCTGCTTGTAGGTCACTTCCGGCAGACGTTCTTTCATAACAGCTTCGTTAAATACGTCCTGACCAAATACTTCAGCCACATTTACACTCATACTTCTCTCCATCCTTTCCTTGACATATAGCAACTTCCTTACTCCCGTCAGAGTTGTGATCTGCTCTGCAAACCCGGCTCTGAGCAGCTGTCGTCAAATGTCCGTTCATGTAAGCATGCTGTCCATTTTCTCGTCGCTATAACAAAAAAAGATGCTCCACCCATAAAAGTGGAACATCTTTGTTCGCTCAATCTTTATGTCAGAAACTTTTGCTGCATCTGATGCTATTAAAATACACGATACCCCATAAAAATGCAAGTAGTTTTATTTTTTTTGTGACCTTTTTCAATTTCCGGTACGAATCTGCAACGCCTTTTGATGATTTTGAATAATGACATTTTGAGATTCACCGCCATATTCCCCATCCAGAGTCCAGGGGATCTCCTGCTGTGCTTCGATGGTTAACCGGGCAGTCCGAAATGAGATCATATAGTGTGTATCCATCTCTTTGAGTACGATGGCCGCCAGAATCTCCTGCAGTTCTGCCGCATTTTTCGGAAGGCGTACAAAAGTCACTTCAAATACACCATCATCAAACCGAACATTCTTTCCTATGATGCTTTTGAATCCGCCAACAGAACGGGAATTGGTCACCATTCCAAAGATGAAATCGCCTTCCCCGCTGCATTCCTCTGAGGAAAATTTCAGGTGATAAGACGGAATATTAGCAAGGCGCTTGACTCCCTCCAGAAGATAAGCCATATTGCCGAGAACATTTTTCATATCCTGTGGCGTGGAATATGCCACATCCGTGAAGATGCCAAATGCTGCAATATATACAAAATGACTGTTGTTGAAAGTACCCACATCACTCAGGAAATCTTTTCCGGACACTGCCAGACGGGCGGCTTTCACCATATCCCGCGGAATCTTCAGACTTCTGGCAAAGTCATTGACAGTTCCTGAAGGAATGTAGCCAAGCGGCAGCTTTTTCTGCCGGTGCATCATGCCTTCTACCACTTCATCCAGGGTTCCATCACCGCCGCTGCACACAACCAGATCGTATTGGTCTGACAGATGCTCGATCTGACGGGTGGCATCCTTCGCCTCCCTGGTAGGATAGATGGTGATCTCATATCCCGCCTCGGAAAATACCTGAATGATGTCAAATAATTTTGAACGGATATTTCCTCTTCCTGAGTGAGGATTATAAACGAAAAACAATCTTTTTGCATTCTCTCCCATAACAGCCTCATCCTTTTCGCAGAACGCATATGCAAGTTTTACGCTTTGTGCCGGTTTCCCAGCCAGTATGTGTTTCTAGTTCTTAGTGGATCAACGCTCCCAGCAGTCCATAGGACACGATGGACATGATCACTGATGCCAGTGCGATTCCCAGCAGCACCGCCGGAAATGCTTTTTTGAATTTCATGCCGAGCAGTGCAGCCAGCAGAGAGCCGGTCCATGCACCGGTTCCGGGAAGTGGAATCCCTACGAACAATACCAGTCCCCAGAATTCATATTTTTCTACCTGCTCACGCTTGCTCAAGGCACGTGCTTCCATCTTCTCAACCATGGGACGGAAGGTCTTCGTCTGTTTGAGCCAGTTAAAGATCGGTGTGATCAGCAGCAGGATGAACGGAACCGGAATAATATTTCCGATAATGCAGATCCACAGTGCTCTGGTAATATTGATGTTCAGCACAGATGCTGCCAGCAGACCACCTCTGAGTTCCAGGATCGGTACCATGGAAATGATGAAAACGATCATTTCCCGGGATACATGGCCGCTCAGCGCGGAGATCACCCATGACATAATTGATTCCATTATTTTTTACCTCATATAGTCTCTCAAAAATTCATAAAATGCTTCCATCTGCTCATCGGTTCCGATGGTCACGCGGAGATAATTGTTGATCCGCGGCTGGTCAAAGTAACGGACATAGATATCCTTCTGGCGCAGCGCCTGGAACAGTTCTTTCGCCGGGTAATCCGGGTGGGTGATGAACAGGAAATTTGCCTTGGAGTCCGGGAAGGAGAATCCCATCTCTCCTAACACTTCCTTGGCATGCTCCCGGGTCTTCATGATACGGGTGCAGGTCTCATTAAAATATGCCTGATCCTTCACAGCTTCCACGCCGCAGGCCAGAGAGGTCTGGTTCAGGGTGTAGGAATTGAAGGAATATTTTACGTCGTTTAAATATTTGATCAGCTTTGGAGAACCGATGGCAAAGCCGATCCGCATACCGGCCAGAGAACGGGATTTGGAAAATGTCTGTACCACCAGCAGATTCTCATATTTTTCCACCAGCTTCAGGGCAGACTCCGCACCAAAGTCCACGTATGCTTCATCTACGATCACGACCACATCCGGGTTGTGACGAATGATGTCTTCCACATCGTCAAGTCCCATAGCCAGTGCTGTAGGAGCATTGGGGTTCGGGAAGACGATACCGCCATTCTCCCCATAGTAATCTTCCTTGCGGATGCAGAAATTCTCATCCAGCGCCACCCGCGTATGTGAGATCTGGAATTCTTCTGCCCATACAGGATAGAAGGAATAACTGATATCTGGGAACAGGATCGGTTTTTCAGAGTTAAAGAAGGTCATGAATGCCATAGCCAGCACATCATCAGAGCCAACTCCCACAAACACCTGCTCCGGCTTTACGTGATAATTTTCAGCCAGTGCATTTACCAGCACAGAGGCTGCCGGGTCAGGATAACGGCGCAGCGCATCCTCGTCTGGATGTCGCAGTACCTCAGCCACGCCTGGGGCGGGCGGATAGGGATTCTCGTTGGTGTTCAGTTTGATCATCTGCGGTCGGTTGGGCTGTTCTCCCGGTGTGTAGGGAGTCACCTTCCGGACATTCTCTTCCCATGTACTCATCTTATCTTATTCTCCTTTTAAGGTCGCAATACCTTTTTCCACCATAAATACCGGATGATAGGACAGCTTTGCAGTCCGCAGACCTTCCTCTCCTGTGTCATCCTCACGGTTCACATATTTGTACCTGGATACTTCATGCTCCAGAAACTGCTGGTTGATCAGCGGATAAGCACCTCTCACATCTGCATATGCCTTTTCGATGTGCACGACAAATGTATCATCACACACAGGCTCGCCCAGGGTAAATGCCACTACCTTTCCCCCTGCACGAAGGAGTCCGCCCTTCAGATGAAGTTCCTTGAACAGCCGCAGGGAGTTCAGCGTCACACACATCTCCTGATTCTTCTCCGGGTCTTCCTCACAGCCATTGGCTCCGCGCCATTTCAGAGCCATCTGAAAGCATTCTTCCACATTGGAATCCGTGATGGTCTCATATGACCAGTCCGGGTATGCTGCCTTGAACTGGTTGATATGGTTCTTCTTCCCGTGATATTTTTTTCCTGATAAATTAATCAGTTTTTCTGTCTCATAGACATAATCTTCATAATCTCTGGGCCAGGTCACCTGGAATTTTCCTGGGAAATAACTCTCCAGTTCATTCATTTCTTCTGTACTGAGAGCATGCAGCTGAAACGGATATCCTTTTTCCTGTGCATCCTGCATCAGAAGCTCTACAACCTTCTTACGGTCCCCGGCTCCGATCGGATACGTATAAGAATAGGCACCTTCAGGGCCTGTCCGGAAAACTGCTGTTCCTTCGATCTCCGCCCAGCCCTCATTGTAGAAACGTGCCCACAGATAAACATTTGCAAATGTTCTCTCGCAGCCTCTGAGTCTGCGTTCAGACAGATGCTTCAGAATCGTCTCCCTGTCATCCAGTTCGGGTCTTCTGAATAAAATCTCCATCATTTAGTCAAACAGCCTTTCTTTATACACGCCGGCATCGATCAGTTCCCTGAAGGAACGGACTACCAGCGGCTTGTCCTCTTTATAGGTTACACCAAACCATTTGTCGCGGGATTCCAAAACAGTTACATTGCACACACCGGTCTGGATCAGCTGATCCACAACGGTAGGGATCAGATACTCACCCTTGGTCTGGTCTTTGAGAGCATCTAAAAATTCTGCAAATCCTTTTTCCAGAATGCCGAAGATCTCCGGAGTGAAGCCCCACATGTTCATGGATACCGGACAATGTGCCTGAACTGCTGTGAGACTGCCATCCTCTGCCTGTACGGCTGCACCTTCTGCGGTCTTTACGATATTTTTGGTCTCTGTTACTTTGGTCAGGTGACCCTGCTCATTGACACTGCAGATGCCTCTGGTCACGCCGCCATTTTCACTTAAGGTATTTTCCAGAAGGAAGCCTGCCATGCAGAAGTCCAGTTTATCACTGGCCGGATGTTCTTCCACCAGATAGTCATGCACTTTCACAAATGCTTCTTTTCCATAATAGTCATCTGCATTGATCACCGCAAATGGCTCATTCACCAGATCTTTACAGGAAAGGATCGCCTGACCGGTACCCCACGGCTTGGTTCTGTCGGCAGGTTTTGTGAATCCGGCCGGAAGGTCATCGATCTCCTGAAATGCATAAGCGGTCTCCACCAGCTTCTCCATACGGTTGCCGATGATCTCGCGGAAATCTTTTTCCAGATCCTTGCGGATGATAAATACGACCTTATTAAATCCTGCTTCCAGCGCATCATGAATCGAATAATCCATAATGATCTCACCGGATGGTCCTACTGGCTCCAGCTGTTTGATACCGCCGCCGAAACGACTGCCGATTCCTGCTGCCATAACTACCAGTGTTGTTTTTCTCATGTTTCCCCTCCTGTATTCCTACATGATACTCTTCATAGTTTCAATTACTTTTCCAACATATTCTTTGCAAAGCTCCTGGGTGGTTGCCTCTACCATGACACGCAGCAGCGGCTCCGTACCGCTCTCACGCACCAGGATACGTCCGTCGCTTCCCAGATCTTCTTTCACCTGTTCGATCACTTCTTTTACCGCCGGATGCTCCAGCACTGCTTTCTTGTCTGTCACTCGTAAGTTCTCCAGCAGCTGTGGATAGATCTTCACCTCAGATGCCAGTGTTCCCAGTGTCGTCTTCTTCTCCAGCAGCACTTCCATGATCTTCAGAGAAGTCAGGATACCGTCACCTGTAGTCGCATGTTTGCTGAAAATAATATGGCCAGACTGCTCGCCGCCCAGACGATAGCCGTTCTCCATCATATTTTCAAATACATATTTATCGCCGACCTTGGTCTGCTGGTAATGAAGTCCAACTTTGTCGCATGCCTTGTACAGACCAATATTGGACATGACGGTGGTAACGATCATATCATCCTTGAGCTGTCCGATCTCTTTGAGATATTTACCACACACATAGAGGATCAGGTCTCCATCGATCACATTTCCATTTTCATCTACTGCCAGGCAGCGGTCTGCGTCTCCGTCATAAGCGAATCCTACATCCAGTCCTTTTTCTTTTACAAATGCCTGCAGTCCCTCGATATGGGTGGATCCGCAGTCACGGTTGATGTTGGTTCCGTCCGGTTCGTTGTTGATCACATAGGTCTTAGCCCCCAGTGCATCAAATACACTCTTGGCAATGGAAGATGCACTTCCGTTGGAACAGTCAAGTCCTACACGCATGGTCTTGAAGGAACGTGTCGGCAGGGAGATCAGATAACCGATGTAGCGGTTACGGCCTGCAGAAAAGTCTACCGTGCGTCCGATATTTTCTCTGGTTGCAAATGGGATCTCTTCGGTCTTGCCATCAATATAATCCTCGATCTTCTGCTCCACATCTGCTTCCAGCTTGTAGCCGTTTCCGTTGATGATCTTGATTCCATTGTCATAGAACGGGTTGTGGCTGGCAGAAATCATGATGCCGCAGTCAAAGCCTTCGGTCCTTACCACGTAAGATACGCTCGGTGTGGTGGTTACATGAAGCAGATATACATCTGCTCCGGATGCAGTCAGACCTGCTACCAGTGAGTACTCAAACATATAGCTGGATCTTCTGGTATCTTTTCCGATCACAACCTGTGCTTTGTGTTCCCTGCCATAGTACCAGCCAAGGAAACGACCTACTTTGTAGGCATGCTCAACGGTCAGATTTACGTTTGCTTCTCCACGAAAGCCGTCTGTTCCAAAATATTTTCCCATGTTTTGCTCCTTACTATCCTACTTAATATATTTTTTATAAGGTCATCTGACAGCGAAGACCTTAATCGTTCATATTTGCCAGCTTCTTTGCCTGATCGGCTGCGATACAGGCATCGATGATCTCCTGGATATCTCCATTCATGATCTTATCAAGCTTATACAGTGTCAGATTGATCCGGTGATCGGTCACACGTCCCTGCGGGAAGTTGTAGGTACGGATCTTCTCGGAACGGTCTCCGGTACCGATCTGGCTGCGGCGCATCTCTGCCTCCGCATCATGTCTCTGCTGCTGTTCAATATCATACAGCTTTGCACGAAGCAGTGCAAATGCCTTTGCTTTATTCTGGAGCTGTGATTTCTCGGTCTGGCTGTATACCACGATTCCAGTCGGGTAATGCGTCAGACGCACTGCGGAGTCTGTGGTGTTGACACACTGTCCACCGTTACCGGATGCACGCATAACGTCGATACGGATATCTTTGTCCTCGATCTTGATATCAATATCCTCATCTACCTCCGGCATCACTGCCACACTGATCGTTGATGTGTGGATACGTCCACCGGACTCTGTCTCCGGCACACGCTGCACACGATGAACGCCAGACTCATATTTCATCATGGAATATGCGCCCTGACCATTGATCATAAAGGTCACACTCTTCATACCGCCGATACCGATCTCGTCGCACTCCACGATCTCCGTCTTCCAGCGTTTGGACTCTGCATAATGCACATACATCCGATAGACCTCAGCTGCGAACAGAGCTGCCTCATCTCCACCTGCGCCAGCACGGATCTCCACGATAACGTTCTTCTCATCATTAGGATCCTTGGGCAGAAGCAGGATCTTCATCTTCTGTTCCAGCTCTATGATTCGCTTCTTCGCGTCAGACATCTCTTCCTTGAGCATCTCACGCATCTCATCATCAGACTCGCTCTCCAGCATGGCGAGACTGTCTTCTACGGTTTCCTGACATTTCCGATATTCTGTGTAGGCATCCACCAGCGGCTGCAGGTCAGACTGCTCCTTCATCAGCTTGCGGAAACGATTCTGGTCATTGACTACCGACGGTTCGGTCAGTTCGTTGGTGATCTCTTCAAACCGTCTTACCAGATCTTCCAGTTTATCAAACATCTTTTTTCCTCCATATCATTAACCACAGTACACGCCGCTCACGACCCGGTCAAGTCCTGCCAGATCCTGAATCACGCGCACCTCTGCAAAATGTTCCTTCATAAGGGCGCTGACTGCTTCTCCCTGATCGTAGCCGATCTCGAAGAGCAGCCGTCCGCCTTTTCTTAAATACTGCACACTCTCTGCCGTGATCTTCCTGTAAAAATCAAGGCCGTCTTCTCCGCCATCCAGTGCCATACGTGGCTCATGGATACGCACCTCTTCTTCCAGTGTCTCCACCACTGCTTTTTCAATATATGGTGGATTGGACAGAATCATGTCATACTGCCCCTGCACTTCTGCGAAGAGATCGCTGTGCAGAAATGTGGCTTCTACCTGAAGCCGCCCGGCATTTTCTTCTGCCACCTGCAAAGCCTCTCTGGACAGATCCACACCGGTTCCGTGAAGGATTCCACGGCACTTTTTCTCTCCCAGCTTCAGAACGCTCAATAAGATGCATCCCGATCCGGTACACACATCCAGAATGTCCATGCCGCTCCTCACATAGTTCAGTGCCTCTTCCACCAGCACCTCGGTGTCCTGTCTGGGGATCAGCACATGTTCGTTGACCTTGAATGTAAGGCCCATAAACTCCTGCTCCCCGGTCAGATGCTGCAGCGGAATGTGGGTGCTTCTCTTGTCTATCATCTGACGGTACAAGACTTCCTGTTCCTGCGGCACTTCCCGCTCTGGGTCCAGAAAATACTGGCTGCGGCTCACACCTGTCACATATTCCAGCAGATACCAGGCGTCCAGATCCCACTCTGCGATCCCGGCATTCTGAAGAATCTCTCTTCCTTGTTTTAATAAGGTTCCCAGTGTCATCTACAGATCCTCGATCTTGATCTCATCCAGCTCCTCCAGTTCCGGTGCGTCTGTCTGCCCGGATCCAAGCTCCGGTACATCCGGTTCCAGCTCCTCCAGCGGCTCCTCCTCTTTGAGTCCCTGGAATGCTCTCCAGTCAAAGACTGCTTCCACTGCTGCGATGGCAACCTCGATCATGTCATCATCCGGCTCTTTGGTGGTCAGCATCTGCATCCCTTTGCCCGGAAGACTTAAGATCCGCATGACAATATTATTGCTGCGTCCTGCCAGGCGAATGAACTCATATGCCACTCCGGCAATGACCGGAACCAGCAGCACACGGACGACCACTCGTGCCACCGGTGACTCTACCCGAATGAAGATAAAGAAAATAATACTGATCACCATAACGATGAACAGAAAGCTGGTGCCGCAGCGCGCATGATAACGGGAGCTTTTCCGCACATTTCTCACACTCAGTGCTCTTCCGCGCTCAATGCAATTGATACACTTGTGCTCTGCACCATGATACATATACGTTCTGCGGATATCCTTCATAGAAGAGATCAGTGCCACATAGAGAATGAAGATTCCCATGCGGATACAGCCTTCCACAATGGCCAGCAGTGTATTGGATACGATAAATTTCCGAAAAAGTCCGGACAGGAAGTAGGGAAGCAGCATAAAGATCAGCACTGCCATGATCACAGAAAATGCCACGGTCGCTCCCATCACTACTTTCTCTGCCTTCTCACCAAACAGCTTCAGAAGAAATTTCTCAAATTTTCCCGGCTTTGCCTCTTCTTCCTCATCCTCATAAAAGCTTGCGGACCAGGACAGAGTCTTCATTCCCAGGATCATAGAATCTATAAAATTCACCATTCCCCGGATCAACGGCAACTTCGCCCAGGCTTTGTCTCCTGCAATACCAACATACTCGTCAATCTTTACCTCGATCTCGCCGTCCGGTCTTCTCACGGCTACGGAGTACTGGCTCTTATTTTTCATCATAATGCCTTCCAGCACTGCCTGACCGCCTATTCCTGATGGTTTCAATATTTCACATCCTTTGGTTTAATTAAAAATAGGTTGAGATTACTTCTAACCTCAACCTTACTTTTAGCAATCTTATTTGCTGATACCATATTTACGATTGAACTTATCAATACGTCCGCGGGCTGCTGCCACTTTCTGCTGTCCAGTGTAGAATGAATGACACTTGGAACAGATCTCCACATGGATATCAGGTTTGGTAGAACCGGTAACAAATGTGTTACCGCAGTTGCAGGTTACGGTTGCCTGATAGTACTCCGGATGGATTCCTTCTCTCATATTCTTTTCACCTCTCTTATTATTCGTGAACTTCCAGCACAGGTGCTGATTCCCAGCCAATACCGCTCCGATACTTCCACGGTAAGATATCCCGGGCTAACCCCGCAAGTCCCTGCGGTTCTCTGATTGCCTGTGGGCAATCACCTACATTAGCCATTAGATTATAGCACAGGCACATGCCTGATGCAAGAATTTCTTAGAAAAATCTTGTCTGTTTTGCATTTTGTGCAAATTCTTTATTGTCTTTGGTCCGTGAGAACAGGTTGAGGATGGTCTCTACGGCGTCGTCTGCTTTCATTCCGTTGAGTGCTTTACGGATATTGTCCATAGCCTGCTGCTCGTCCGGATCCAGCAGAAGATCATCTCGACGGGTACTGGATTTGGGAATATCGATAGCCGGGAAGATTCTCTTCTCGGACAGCTTCCGGTCAAGCACCAGTTCCATATTACCGGTACTCTTGAACTCCTCGTAGACCACGTCATCCATCTTGCTTCCCGTATCAACCAGAGCCGTTGCAAGAATGGTCAGGCTTCCACCTTCTCTTAAGTTTCTCGCTGCACCGAAGAAACGCTTCGGCATATGCAATGCAGCCGGATCAAGACCACCGGACAGGGTACGTCCGCTTGGCGGAACGATCAGGTTGTAGGCACGGGCCAGTCGGGTGATGCTGTCCAGAAGGATCACTACGTCCTTTCCTGACTCTACCATACGCTTTGCACGTTCGATCACCATCTCTGACACTCTCTTGTGGCGCTCAGCCAGTTCATCGAATGTAGAATAGACAACCTCCACATGCTGTCCCTCGATCGCCTCTTTTACATCCGTAACCTCCTCCGGACGCTCATCGATCAGAAGGATGATCAGATACATCTCCGGATTGTTGGTGGTAATGGATTTTGCCACTTCTTTCAGAAGGGTTGTCTTACCTGCTTTCGGAGGAGCTACGATCATACCACGCTGTCCTTTTCCGATGGGTGCGATCTCATCCATCACACGGACTGCCGTACTTCCTCCTTTCCGTTCCAGACGAATCCTCTGATTCGGGAAGATTGGAGTCAGATCTTCAAAATTCGGACGTTTTGCATTTACATCCGGATTCAGATCATTCACGCTTTTCAGATATAACAATGCACTGAATTTTTCTTTTTCCGTCTTAATCTTCGTATTTCCAACCAGGATATCACCGGTCTTCAGTCCGAATCTACGGATCTGTGCCGGAGATACGTAGACGTCATGCTCTCCCGGAAGATAATGATCACTTCTGATAAATCCAAAACCGTCTGCCATAACTTCCAGAATACCGGTCACGGTCTGTCCACTGTCCAGCTGTTCCATATCAGCCACGGTGCGTCCGCTGTCTGCAGCCTGCGCTTTCACTGACTCTGCAGCTCTTTCCTTCTCGTCTTCTGCCAGCATCACCTGGATCACGGCCTCTTTCCGCATGGTAGAGGTTCCTTTGATGCCTCTGCTCTTAGCCACATCTCTTAATACTGCCAGAGAAAGAGACTCATATTTTTCTTTCATATTATCTGCCATAAAATCCTCCTGCGATTTTTTTCTTCGTCATCTGTTGTCTTAACTAAATGGGGAAATGTTCCGCCTGATGTGCGAAATAGTTGTATGGAATCTGTCTGTCGATGAATACCTGTCTTTCTTCACTAACACTATTTTTAGTATACTCTCTTTATCCCTAAATGAAAAGGGAAACTTTCATTGATTTTTATTTTTTCCTATGATAGATTGAATATATGAGACTATGGAATGACAAACCTTACCACTCTCTGGACTATGAGTTAAAAAAACGGTTCGGAGAAAAAGTATATCGACTGGCGTTAAACGGCGGCATGACCTGTCCTAACCGGGACGGCACTGTAGGTCACGGAGGCTGCATCTTCTGCAGCGGCGGCGGTTCCGGCGAATTTGCCTCCGATCCGGCCCTCTCCATCCGGGAACAGATTGAATCCGGCAAGGAACGGCTCTCCCACAAACGCCCGGTCAATGCATACATTGCCTATTTTCAGGCATTTACCAATACCTATGCACCGGTGGATTATCTGCGGACCATCTTCACAGAAGCCATTGCCCATCCTCAGGTGGTATTATTATCTATCGCCACCCGCCCGGATTGCCTGCAGCCAGAAATTGTGGAGCTGCTGGCCCAGTTAAATCAGATCAAGCCTGTCTGGGTGGAGCTTGGACTTCAGACCATGCACGAAGATACCGCCCGTGATATCCGGCGCGGTTATCCCCTGTCCGTCTTTGAGGATGCGGTGAACCGTCTGCGTGCGGCTGGTCTGGAAGTGATCGTCCACACGATCCTCGGACTTCCGGGAGAAGACCAGGAGCGGGTGTTTGAAACCTTGCATTATCTGAACGATCAGGATATTCAAGGCATAAAGCTCCAGCTTCTGCACATTTTGAAAGGGACAGACCTGGCAGTCCGCTATGAGGAAGACCCGTTCCATGTATTTACTATGGAGGAATATGTGAAGCTGATCCCTGCCTGCGTGGAGATCTTGCGCCCTGATCTGGTCATCCACCGGCTGACCGGTGATGGTCCTAAGGATCTGCTCATCGAGCCCCGCTGGAGTCTGGCAAAGAGAACTGTGTTGAACACTATTCACCAGGAATTCCGTCTGCAGGATACGTGGCAGGGGAAAAAATATAGAAAGAAGGAGACACCCCATGGCTGATACGCTGAGTTTATATAAACTGATCATTCTGAAAATGCTGGAACAGGTGGAATATCCGCTGACCAACTCTCAGATCACCGAATTCATTCTGGACAAAGAATACACCAATTATTTCACCGTTCAGCAGGCACTCTCCGAGATGGATGAGACCGGTCTTGTAAATGTGACTACCAAGCGAAATAATTCTCTGTATCACATCACCGATGCCGGAAAAAATACACTGGAATTTTTTGGGAATAAGATCTCTGATGCGATCCTGACAGATATTCACAATTACCTGGAGGAACACAAGATCGCGATCCGTGAAGCTCTGTCTACCACCGCTGATTATTTTGTAGGAAATAATGGCGAGTACGTGGTACGCTGCCGCGTCCGTGAGCAGGATTCCAATCTGATCGACCTGACTTTCCAGGTTCCATCAAAAAAGCAGGCGGAATCCGCCTGCAGTCACTGGGCTGAAAAAAGCCAGAATATTTATGCTACGATCATGAAAGAACTCTTGTAAACCTTCAGAGTGCATCCGCAAATGCAATTTTGCGAATGCACTCTGAAGGTCATTTTATCCTCTTCTCAATGTATGAATATCTTCTCTCAATTCTTTGATGCTTTTCAGGATATGGTCGAATGCTCCTGCCTCCGAAAGCTTCAGGATGATCAGTCCCACCGGAACTGCAACGATCATGCCGATCAGACCGGCAGCACGCCAGCCAATGAACATGAATACCAGTGTGGTCAGTGTATCTATGCCGATGCTGTCACTCACCATCTTCGGCTGGATCAGCTGTCTTGTGACCTGAGTCACGGCATAGAGGATCACCAGTCCTGCTGCCAGCGGGAGATTACCGCACAGCACCAGATACAGCGCCCATGGGATCATCACTGTTCCGGTTCCCAGCATAGGCAGGAAATCCAGAACCGCAATGATCAACGCAAGGAATACTGCATACTCAATTCTCATGACCAGGAATCCAACAAATAGAATGATTCCTACGATTCCCATGATCTTGAACTGTGCACGGAAATATCCGCCCAACGCATAGGTGAGTCGATTCCATACCAGCTTCAGCTGTTCTGCTGTATCCGTTGGAACCAGCTTTCTCGCCATCTTCTGGATCCGGTCTCTCTGCGCAATAAAAAAGTAAGCGAACAGCAGAGTAAATAAAAACGATATCAGAATTGACGGAATGTTCTTTGCCACATTTCCTGCAGCACCCACTGTAATGCTTCCCAGACTTCCGGCAATCTGTCCCAGATTGGAAGTGATCAGATCCGTCAATTGTTCGATCTTATCACTCATCTCCGGAGACATACGGCCAACCAGCTGCTGCAGCTGGTCTCCCAGGTGATTCAGGCTATCCAGCAAGGTCGCATAATAAGTCGGGAAACGCTCCACGATCTTCGCGCCTTCATAAAACAACGCAGTGATCCCATAATAGCATCCCAGCACGATCAGCAGGATCGCTCCTAAGATCACCACAAAGGAACTGTGTTTCCGCACAATGTGCAGCCGTTTCTCCAGGAATTTCACCAGTGGATTGGCAATACAGGCGATCAGCCAGCCCAGCACCACCGGCATGAAAAACTTCAGCAGTGCCGGTCCTGCCAGTATCAGGAACAGGACTTCCACAAGGAAGATCCCCACATTCAGTACATTTCGTCCGATCCGCTTTATCAACACTGCTCCCTCAGTTGTTTTATGCGCATCTTCGCTCATCTTAGACTCCTTCTTCCGATTCATCCTCTCTCAGAGAATTGATGACCTCCCAGATCTCATCACGACCTTGTTTGGTCTCTGCAGAGAATGGGATCACTTTTGTTCCAGGCAGCAGATTCAGTCCTTCTTTGATCGCTTTGATCTGCTTCTGCACCTGACTTCTCTTGATCTTATCCAGTTTTGTAGCAATGATAATAGGTTCAAATCCCTGATGGACCACCCAGTCATACATGGTCTTGTCATTGGCCGACGGGTCATGACGGATGTCAATGAGCAGAAACACTGCACGCAGCTGCTTTGATCCATGCAGATACCGCTCGATCATTTTACCCCATTTTGCTTTGATCTCATTGCTTACTTTTGCGTAACCATAGCCCGGCAGGTCCACCAGGTACAGGTCACCGTTTACTTTATAAAAATTGATGGTCTGGGTCTTACCCGGCTGGGAAGATGTCCTGGCCAGGGACTTCCGATTCAGAAGTCCGTTGATCAGGGAGGATTTTCCCACGTTGGATTTCCCCGCAAATGCCACTTCCGGCCATTCATTTTCCGGAAGCTTGCTGGTGATGCCGCATACGGTCTCCAGCTCTGCCTGCTTGATGATCATATATTTTCTCCTTTCCCGATCTGCATTGTTCGAGGCCGCGACGCCTGCGCAGTCCTTCATTACTGCACAAATGCATGCGAAATTACATCATTCATATTCTGTGCATAGACCAGTTCCAGTCCGCCGGTGATCTCTCTGGACAGCTCTTCCACATCACGGCGGTTTTTCTCCGGTACAATAACAGTCTTCATGCCAGCCCCTTTCGCTGCCAGAAGCTTCTCCTTCAGGCCGCCGATGGGCAATACCCGTCCACGGAGAGTGATTTCTCCGGTCATGGCCACATCTGCCCGCACCGGCTTATTTAACACTGCAGACAACATGGCTGTTGCCATGGTGATTCCTGCTGACGGACCATCCTTCGGCACTGCGCCTTCCGGAATATGGATGTGGATGTCATGCTGCTGGAAATACTCCGGATCCAGCTCATAGTCATCGCTGACGGAACGGATGTAGCTGATTCCCGCCTTGGCAGACTCCTGCATAACATCTCCAAGCTGTCCGGTCAGTTCAAATTTTCCTTTACCCGGCATAAGGTTCACTTCGATCTCCAGTGTATCTCCGCCTACGCTGGTCCATGCCAGACCGCGGACAATCCCCACCTCATCGTGCTCAGCCTTCATAGTGGTCTCATAGATGCTCTTTCCCAGATATTTCTCCAGATTACGCTCCGTGATCTGAACCTTCTTCCGGTTCTTCTCCAGAATCTCCCGGTCTGCTTTTCTGCACAGGGATGCGATCCGTCTCTCCAGTGCACGTACACCGGATTCTCTGGTATACTCATGGATGATCTTCTGCATCGCCTTCTCACTGATCTGGAATCTGCTTTCATCCAGTCCATGCTTCTTCATCTGCTTCTGCATCAGATGCTCCGTGGCGATGTGGTATTTTTCATTTTCAGTATAACCACTGACCTCGATGATCTCCATACGGTCAAGCAGCGGTCTCGGTACGGTGCTCAGATCATTTGCTGTACAGATAAACATCACTTCTGACAGATCCATGGGAATCTCCACATAATGATCCCGGAATTTGCTGTTCTGCTCGCTGTCCAGCACCTCCAAAAGTGCTGAGAAGGTGTCTCCCTTATAATCTGCGCTGACCTTGTCGATCTCGTCCAGCACCATCAGCGGGTTCTTCACACCTGCCTGACGGATGCCATCCACGATACGTCCCGGCATGGCTCCGATATAGGTTCTGCGGTGTCCGCGGATCTCCGCCTCATCATGAACGCCGCCCAGACATATGCGTACGTATTTCTTATTCAATGCTTCTGCAATAGAACGGGCTACAGATGTCTTACCAGTTCCAGGCGGTCCCACCAGACAGAGGATCGGACTCTCACTGGCATCCAGCATCTTGCGGACTGCCAGAAATTCCAGAATACGCTCTTTGACTTTTTCCAGTCCATAGTGCTCCTTTTCCAGAATATCTTCCGCCACTTTCAGATCCAGCCTGTCTTCGCCTCTCTTGTCCCACGGAAGATCCAGCAGGGTCTCAATATAGCCGCGGCTCACCGATGCCTCTGCAGAATTAAAGCCTGCATTCAGAAATCTCTGGATCTCTTTCTCGATCCGTTCCTTCACTTCATCAGAAGCTTCCAGCTTCTCTACCGCTTCACGAAACGCTTCCGCCTCCGTATTCGGGCCATCATCGCCCAGTTCCTCCCGGATCACCTTCATCTGCTCCCGCAGATAATATTCCTTCTGCTGCTTATCTACCCGCGCTTTTACCTTTTCCTGCACGCTTCGGCGATATCGTTCGATCTCAATCTCATTATTCAGGGTGATGCACAGCATCTCGTAACATGCGGACAGGCTCTGTGTCTCCAGCAGACGCTGCTGCTTCTCCCAGTCAAAGGGCGCATGTACCATAACCTGTGTGATCATATCCTCCAGGGTTCTGCTGTCCAGCACCTGGCGCACCAGTTCCTTACTGTTTCTGCTGGCTCCTTCGCAGTAGGTCTGAAAGATCTCCTTCAGATTGCGAAGCATGGCTTCCTTTCCAACCAACGGCAGATCGCCGAAATCTTCCGGCTCCGACTCCTCCACCTGAGCATTCAGATACTCACCGGTCTCAAGTTCCACCAGTCTGGCCCGGAACATACCTTCCACCAGTACCCGTAATATATTGTGCGGCATCTTCACGATCTGCTTGATCTCCACGACCGTTCCGTATGTAAACAGATCCTCCTGCTCCGGCGCATCTGTATCCGGATCTTGCTGTGTCACCACAAACAGATTCTGCTTCTGAGACAATGCCTGCTCCACAGCCTTGATCGATCTGGATCTGCTCACGTCAAAATGCGTAACCATCTCCGGCAGAACAACCATTCCACGCAGTGCCACCACAGGAATCCTGTATTCTGTTGTCTCCATCTGCCATCCTCCTTCTTTATCTAAAAAAGCCGTACCACACGGACGGCTGCCGTGTGTATGTTAACACACCAGCCTGTCTTGTGACACGGCTCCCTCATTTAATTTCTTCAACAATTTGGAACCGTCTTCTCACGCTTCTAAATTGTCACTCATTTTCTTGCTATCATCGGGACTCCGCTGCCATCCACCGCTTCTTCTGTGATGGTACAGCTCTCAATCGTGTCATCCGACGGAATCGTAAACATCAGATCCATCATGGTCTCTTCCATAATAGAACGCAGTCCTCTGGCTCCTGTCTTGCGGGCAATGGTCTTATCCGCAATGGCTTTCACCGCATCATCTGTAAACTTCAGATCCACGCCATCCAGTTCAAACAGCTTCTGATACTGGCGGACGATGGAGTTCTTCGGCTCCAGCAGAATACGGACCATATCATCTCTGCTCAGTGGATCCAGAGATACAGAGATCGGCACACGACCCATGAACTCTGGAATCATACCGAATTTGATAAAATCCTCCGGCAATGCATTTCGCAGAAGTTCCCCTACATTTTCCTGACGCTTGTCACGGATATCTGCATTAAATCCGATGGACTTCTGATCCATACGTGTCTCAATGATCTTATCCAGACCTTCAAATGCTCCACCGCAGATAAACAGAATGTTGGTGGTATCGATCTGGATCAGCTCCTGATGGGGATGCTTTCTTCCACCCTGAGGTGGTACGGATGCAACGGTTCCCTCCAGGATCTTCAAAAGAGCCTGCTGTACGCCCTCTCCGGATACATCTCTGGTGATGGACGGGTTCTCTGATTTTCTGGTGATCTTATCGATCTCGTCAATATATATAATGCCTTTCTGGGCACGTTCAATGTCATAGTCTGCAGCCTGAATGATCTTCAGCAGGATGTTCTCCACATCCTCACCCACATATCCGGCCTCAGTCAGAGTCGTTGCATCTGCAATGGCAAACGGAACGTTCAGAATGCGGGCCAGAGTCTGTGCCAGAAGGGTCTTTCCGGAACCAGTAGGTCCAAGCAGCAAAATGTTGCTCTTCTGCAGCTCCACATCCAGATCCTGCTGTGCAAGGATTCTCTTATAATGATTATAAACTGCCACGGACAGTACCTTTTTTGCATTTTCCTGTCCGATCACATATTCATCCAGAAAGCTCTTGATCTCTTCCGGTTTGAGAAGATGGATATCTTCCTCAGATGTGTGATTGTTCTCTTCCTGCATCTCTTCTTCAATGATCTCTGAGCAAAGTTCTACGCAGGCATCGCAAATATAGACGCCATTTGGTCCCTTCAAAAGCTTCATGACCTGACTTTCTGTCTTGCCGCAGAAGGAACACCTGATTTCATTTCTAGCCATGTGTGTCTCCCTTAGTGTCCTGCAATTACCTGATCGATCAGTCCGTAGGACTTCGCCTCTTCAGCAGTCATATAATTATCGCGGTCAGTGTCGCGTACGATCACATCCAGCGGCTGACCGGTGCGCTCTGCCAGAATACTGTTCAGCTTTTCCTTGGTGCGCAGAATGTGTTTTGCCGCGATCTCGATCTCCGTTGCCTGTCCCTGTGCTCCGCCAAGCGGCTGATGGATCATGATCTCTGCGTTCGGAAGTGCAAAACGTTTGCCTTTTGCACCGCCTGCCAGAAGAAATGCACCCATGC
>ERZ773248.727-NODE-727-length-36617-cov-7.766780_pt1 | contig 36617 bp, 39 predicted proteins | sample MGYA00580518_ERZ773248 | MGnify/ENA primary metagenome ERZ773248 (study PRJEB29015, sample SAMEA2737762) | human gut metagenome | biome: human gut; feature: human-associated habitat; material: faeces | place: China | collected 2012 ...
CGAGTATTCAAACCGCCGCGACTAAAGTCACAAATATAGGGGATAGGCTCTCTTTTCTGGCGTCTGTTTCACAGCCTTACAAATCAGAATATATCCAAATCTTTGCCATTAACCACATAACCTTCATAGCCAGCCTCTCGTATCTCGTCAAGAATAGCTTCATCCCTCCATGCCATTTCCGCTGCAAGATTCTTACGGTTATCCTGAACATTCATATGATAAATACGGTGGTAGGTTACGAGAAGCTTTGGATTGGATTTTTTTGCAACCTGGGCGAGGTCTGTGCTTAATGTATGCACCTCGCGGTGATATTTTTGCCATTTTGGTTCACGGCAGGATATTCCGGCGGCATATTCTACTTCGTGAAGAAGAATGTCGCAGTCTTTGGCTTTTTCTGCCACGATATCAAGTGGGGCTGTATCGCCTGTAATCACAATAGTTTTATCTGGTGTTATAAACTTGTATCCATAACATTCTAAAGTTCCGTGACTTACAGGAAATGCCTCTACTGTTACACGGTCATCTTTATAAATAATTCCAGACTCGATTTCTGTGACTTCCACTCGGTATCCCGATTCATTTGCCTTTTCAAATCCGTTAATTCGGAAATCAATATCAGTCTCATAGGCTTTTAAGATATGATCTGTCATATGCTGCATTCCCTTAGGGCCAAATACTTTGAGTGGAACCGGACGCTCTAATACCCACGGGGTAAAAATGAGGTCTGGATATCCGGCAGTGTGGTCTGTATGTAGATGTGTACAGAATGCCACTGTTAAAAAATCTGGTCTTAACGCATCAATTCCATTAAAGTAAGCTGCGGAAGCCTGTCTGACTACTCCCGGCCCAAAGTCTACAATATATGCCCTGTCTCCTACAACTACTGCGGAAGACGGACCATTTGCATTCGGGCAGGCATTAGGTGTGCCTGTACCTAAAAGAACAAGTTTTGTTTTCATTTTATTGTATCCTTCTCTATTTTGTATTTTATATCTTTTATCTTAATTTATATTATGCTTTCCCTACATTTTCAATTGCTAACTATATAGCAAGTTGGTATGCGATAACATTTACTATCACTTCTTTACTTTCTATATCTAGATTCCATTATGTCTCCATTTTAATGACAAATACCAGCTGGCTGAAGTTGCAACAGCTGAATTTACATTCCAATATGTTTCGACTTTAATCTAACCAGAAATCCATACTGACTTTCTTCTGATATTCATTTAGATTCCAACATATTTCTGTACATTTTCTCATGCTTAAAATTATCAGAACACTACTCCGCTACTTCTTCCCCAGAAACATGCTTAATAGATATTCCAGTAAATCCATAAATAATACTGAAAATTGGTGTTAAATACAGCAGGAACAAATATGGGAAGAATGCAGCCCAGGCTACACCAAGTGTTCCTGCCATATATACACCATAGCCATGCCATGGAATCATTGGGCCTGCCATTGTTCCTGAATCTTCAAGACAGCGGGAAAGGATTTCCGGTGTCACTTTTCTTTCTTTAAATACTGGTGCCATTAAGCGGCCTGTCAGTACATGAGACATTGGCTGGGAACAGCTGATCAAACTTGTGATATAGCCAACAATTAAAGTAACTAAAATCATAGAACCATCACTGTTAATACGCTTTACAACCGCATTTAAAATGTGCTCTAATACGCCGAGTTTTTCAAGCATACCTCCCATACCAACAGCAAAACTGATGATGGCAACGTACTGTAACATACTTCCCATACCACCACGATTTAAGATGGACTGAAGTACCCCTTCCTCAATTGTAGTTGTATATCCACTATATGCAGTCTGAATAATACTCTGTAATGTCGCATGCTGTACAAAAAATGAAACTGCTCCTGCTGCGAAACTTGAAATTCCAAGTGCAGAGATTGCATTTACCTTACAAAGTAAAAGCACGATAATTAAGATTGCAGGAATTAATGTTACCGCTCCAAGATGGAATTCTCCATTTAATTCTGTAATATAGTTTGAAATATCTCCTGCTGTATAACCACCGCTTGTCTGCTGGATTCCTAAAACAGTAAAGATAATTAACGTAATGATATATGTAGGAATCGTTGTCCAAAACATGGCACGGATATGAGCACCTAACTTTGCACCTGCGACAGCTGGAGCTAAGTTTGTTGTATCAGAAAGCGGGCTTAACTTATCACCAAACATTGCACCACAGATAACTGCTCCGGCAACCATACCAGAATTAATTCCCATCGCATTGCCGATTGCCATCATTGCAACACCAGCACTTCCAACAGAACCATAAGAAGTTCCTGTTACAACACTAAGTACAGAACAGAATAATAATGTAAGCGGCAGTAACCATGCCGGGTTAATCATCTTAAGCCCCCAGGCAATAATTGTCGCAATCGTACCGCTCTGTAACCAGGTACCAATCATAACACCAATCGCCATAAGCAGACAAAGTGTCGGAACGACCATACGAATCGCATCATATGCGCCCGCAACAACATTATCATATGGAATACGAACAATCTTGCAAACAAGATAAATAAAAATCCAGCTTGCAAATAAGCCGATCATCGGTCCACCAGTTTTTAAACGAATACAAACTGCAACCGAAAAAATTATCAATACAAGCAGTAACAATGACTGCGGTAAATTCAGTTTCTTTTCTTCTTTCATCACTTTTCTCCCATTCTGTCAGATTCTCTACTGCCAACAAAACAATTACATTCTATACGAATCGTAATCTTTTCAGAAACAATACTTACTGTAAATCTATATGTAATTTTATCTTTCTGTCTGTATGAATCTTTATTTCGCCTCTTTAATCTATTACGATTTAATGTGTTAAATTGCAAAAGACGAATTATATTATAACCCATAATAAACGAAAAAGCAATGTCCTATTAATGAATATTGCGAGATACACAACGGGAAGATTTTTCTAACCGCCGAGATTACGAACGGGAACTTCGTACCGTTTCCGCTAATATTGATATGATTCTTGGGAAGAATCACGAGCAGGAACAGCAGATTGAGAAAGAGCAGAATTTATAAACTTCCTGTTTTCATACTTTACAAAAAGAGGTATTATATAAAAAAATGCAGGAGGTATACTCAAATGAAAGCACATAAATATTGGTCACTTGGTGCATTGGCAGCCATGATTGGAACCTTTTATACCGGCTATAAAAACATGAAAACGGCTCACAAATATTTTGCTTGCAGCTCTCTTCTCTGCATGATTATGGCTATCTACTCTGGTCATAAAATGATTTCTGGTAAATCCAGAAAAAGGAAAGATCCTGTTTCTGAAGAAACGCACACGGTAAACCATGAGTACCATGACACAGCCTCTCTCCTATGAGATAATAACCCCAGGAGGTTATGTTATGGATAAGATCACACACAAAGTACGCTGTGAACAATGGACAGCTATCGTCAATGAATGTCTTGCAAGTGGTATGCCAAAAACCACATGTTTATAAACGGCTTTCTACAGACAGCCGTTTTCAATGGCCGCGTTCAGAAGATGAACTTAAAGAGATCACTCCCCAGCAGTTCAAATGGCTGATGGAGGGATTATCCATCGCACCAAAGAAAAAGATAAAGGAACTTACTGCGCCGCCAAGATATCTTTTATGATTGTGCATTATAATGCGACCGAATCTGCATTACGGAATTTCTGTATGCACAAACACACATAGAGATTGATAGATACAATAAACGGAGCAAAAGCCAGTGCCTTAGTTTACAGTATAGTAGAAACAGCAAAGGAAAACGGAGTAAATCCATTTCGGTATCTGGAATTCCTGCTGACAGAAATGATGGAACATGAAGAAGATACGGATTACTGTTTTATAGATGATCTGTTACCGTGGTCAGGCTCAATACCAGATATATGCAAGATGAAGAATAAAAAAGAGCACTGAGAAGTCAGTGCCTTTTTTGTTTCGGGTACTCATCGTTTACCGTGTACCCAATAAAAAGATTATCGCATAGTTGTGAGCGATTGAAAATCCGGGCGATTATGTACCGCTTACAATATTATCATAAATATCATTAATATACTATCGAAAAAGCAGCGACAATTTCTTATCACTGCAGTTTATAAAATTCATTCTTTTTTTAATTTCTTATAGTAATTCAAAATAATTATAATTTTTTATTCCTCTACTATAAAATCAAACTTCCTCATATATTCTATTAATGTAGTTACATCTTCATAAGTATGTTTATTTCTCCCATATACTGATGGTTTTTCTTCATCCAAAATTTTTTCTAATTCCAAATAAGTTTCTCTAACACACTTTTTTACCTTTTCTCGCATTTCTTTCAATTCTAACTCTTTATTTAATGTTTTGAATTCTTCTGTTGACTCATCTACAGATTTGCTCTTTTTTTTAATTACACGATAACTTCCCTTTACTCCAGTTGGTTCAATATAAGAGTTTCTTTTTAAATACGCCACTGCATTACTAAAAGCATACACATCATAGTCTACTTCAAGTTCTTCAAATAACATCCATAAATATTTAGTCCCATCAATTTCAAAGATATTATCCCTCATAGACTCTGGAGGATCAGTTAATAATAATTTATACAACTTATGGTTATAAATTTTATATCTACCATCGCTAACCGAATACTTACAATGTTTTGCATGAGCAACATATTCCGTAGTGACATTCATCTTTACAATTATACACTTTTCTTCTCCGAAGCTATCTTTTATGTACTGTTTATCGAGTTTTACGACTTCTTCGAAGTCTGTGATGTTGCTTCGTCCACTTACCTGCCACATTCCGGTAAGTCCCGGCTTGGTTGCGAGGCGAGCACGGTGATGAAGTTCGTATTTATCCCATTCGTCTACTGTTGGTGGGCGGGTTCCGACTAGGGACATATCGCCTCCTTATGTCAACTCAGAAACAACTTTTTGGCATAAAAAAAGAGCCTCTGATTTTTATAAATAATCAGAAACCCTTTTCTACTTATCGCTCTGTAAATCAGAACGTTTGTTTTGTGTTACATATTATGCACTTTTCTTTTCCAAAGCTATTTTTTCCACTTCTTCCAGAGTAAGCTCTGTGTACATTGCAATATCTTCATAACTAAGTTTACCATCTTCTATCATTAGACGAGCCATGCGAATTGCTTTCATTTTTTCAGCTTCTCTTGCTGCTTCATTTCTCATATCTTCCATAGCCTTGCACATAATTGCCACTCCTTTCTCATCTTCTTTAAAATAATGTACACGGTCAGCCAACACTTCATAGTACATATCTTTAGCATTGGTACATGTAAAATCATGCATAAGTTTTCCTAATGCTGTTTCATCTCTTATCTGAGAGTTTACATATATAATATGCGATTGGTCATTGAACATTTTTCCAGTTTCCCTGATGATACGATCCACATGATATATCGGAAGATTTTCTCCTAACACATCATTTTCCGTAATAAAAACCACATACGTTTCATTCAAATTTTGATATTGTTCACCCGGTTCTGTCACATTTGCATCAATCAAGCTACTATTATATCTAGCTCTCTTCACACCTGCACCTTTATCATCTCTTTGAATTTCAATATTATACACCTGATTTTGTCGATCCACTGCGAGAATATCCAAACGAACAGAACGCCCTTGTAAGTTTTTTATTACATATTGACTGCTCACACTTGTAACTTTAAGATCATCTCGTTTTAGTATAATCTGCAATAAAAATTCCACACAATCCTTATCTTCAAATACTTTGCTCATAAAATCATCATCTAAAAGACGAAAGCCACGTAATCTTTGAAGGTCTTCTTCGTGCTTTTGCTCAAAATCAAATCTTTCTTCCTCATTCATTGGTAACACCTTCTTTTCTCAGCTTATCTACATCTTCTATACTACCATCTTAACATCAATACACCCCTATTACAAGGACTGTATCCGCACATATTTTACTTTCTCTTACGTTTATTTTCTTTGATATATTTTATCCAGTCCATTATACTTCCTGATTCTTTGTATTTAATCACAGGTTCTCCAATTTGAAATAGTGTATGTTGTAGGGAGTTTTTTAGTAAGCGGTACGCAACAAACCGCATAAAAATCTCATGGAAGGCATTCCTTTAGTAAGTGGTAGATAGTGCGTACCTTGACAAAATTTTAGACCGCCAAACGACGGTCTTATTTTTTCTCTGTCTTTCTGCATTTCCCTGGAAGATTTGGTGACCATGGCAACAGGTCCTCACAAAAACTTAAGTCTTTATCATCCATATGCTTTGGTATCTCTTCCAATAGATATTCAAAATATTCATATGGTTTTAGATGGTTCGCTTTTGCAGTTTCTGCTATACTATAGATCATGGCACTGCTCTGGGCTCCTCTTATTGTATCTATGATCATCCAGTTCTTTCGACCGATACAGAAGTTTCTGATCGCTCTTTCTGCTGCATTATTATCTAACGGTACGTTCCCATTTTCAAGAAATACTTTTAGATATTCTTCCTGATTGAGCGAATAACTTAACCCTTTTCCTGTTTTACTCTTTTCTGCGATACGTCCATCCTTCTTTTTCTCTTTTACCCACGCAAAATAGGCTTCCACCAATGGCTTTACGCTGTCCTCCCGGCGCTTTTTCCGTTCTTCTGGTGTAAGCTCTTTTAAGGTATTGTCCACGTGATATATATACCTGGTATTAATTCTGACCACGGTAAATATACCAACTTTCAGTCGTAGTATCTAATATATCCTTAAAATTGTCAAATCTGATTTCCTGATTCAATCCAATTTTATATGTTGCTGAATTATCTAAACATATATCCAAATGATAAACTTCCCATTCTCGTGTTCTGGGTCAATATCATACCGTATGTACCCCAAATCATATTTTAATAAATATGAAAATAACGTCCACATTTGCTCCATAGTAAACTCATCATCATTTTGTTCCGTTTCCATCATTATTTCAAAAACTTTTTCAAAGTCTGTTTCCGGTCGATTTATCTGTTCAAACAATCCTATAAGAAATGATAATGTTGTAGCATTAATTAAAATTCCTGTAACACTATCATAAATTCTAATCCCATTCTGGATATCATTATTTTCAATCCGAAATGGAAACTGCATTGAAAACATTTTCCCTTTAAGTAAATAAAATATACGATTCATCTTATTAATCGAAATTCTAATACTTTCATTATGAATATTTAATTCTGATTTATCTAAATCAAACATTCTAATAGTATATAACAATAACAAAATAACATCTTCTCTTTTTCTTAAAGGTTTACTTGCCATATCAATGATTTGTTGACTCATTGTGAATGTTAACTCTTTTCCCATCTTATCACTCCAAAGCACCAGAATTAGCCTGAATAAATTTTCTTAATTTATTCTCATCATTTTCTTTATTCTTAAATCTCACCCTTATTAATTGATGAATCATATCACGATGTTCTTTATCAACTACTCCCATCTCATCCATGATTTCTTCTGCTTTCTGAAACAATGATTTATGCAGATTACCACGATTAATTATCGCATTGGCCAGATTCCTCTTTTCATCATCTGAAGGTTCTTCGACTTTGAGAAAACCTTTTCTATTTACAAATTCTATGCCCTCTTCTAACAAATTAATGTTTTTCGCTGTATCTGGTAATATTAAATAGGAAGTTAAAAAAGATCTGGTTAACATCATATAAATGGAATTCCTTATTGAATAATCATATGTTAAAGCATCTTGCATAATACAAATCACAAATGGAAATTCTAATCCTTTAACGTTATTCCTATTACTTATAAAGAGAGTTCCCTCTACTTTTTCTTTTGTCTCATATCCAATATTTACCTTCCAATTATACTTCTCTCTTATTAAAAGTTGTAATTTTGATGCAAGTTCAAAATTATCATTACTATTCTCCATAAATATAATCCCTATATCATCTGGTAAAACTGTTGGATTATTCTCTCTTATCTTTTCAATTGTATTTAATACTGTATTAAGATATTTATCTTTTTCTGATGAAATAATTGTAACTCCATCAGATTTAGACATATCTATATCCTCAAAACGTTTTAATGGTTTTCTATATAACTCTATATATTTTTCCCCTTTTTCTCTTTTTATATCGTATCCACAGGCTTCCCACTGGTCATCTTCAAGCCATCTCAACCTTAAACCTAATGTATTCTCAAATAACCCCATACCAATTGCATGCGCACCCATTAACGTTCTAGGATCTGTTCTATAACACTTATTAAGTAAAAAATCTGGATTTACAACCATGGATGGATTATCTTTAAATATATCCTGAAAAATATCACCTGCTACATAGACACACTTTCTAGTCACTTTCTCACATAATTTAAAAAATCCTTCTGAAAAATCCTGACTCTCATCAATCAATATATAATCAAAACAAGCTTCAAAATCTTCCATTTGATTCAGTTCATCTAATGCTCTTTTGCATATCGAATCAAATGTATTCCCATATGAAAATCTACTAAACGGAATATTATAATGATTACATATATAACTATAAACTCCAGAATTAAGGTTTCCATAAGAGCCCCAGCTTCTCATAACCCAAAGTCTTTTTTCCCACTGAATCTGCTCTTCAACTTTCATAAAATTAAAAAACTCTGGGACTCTCTTCTTTAAACTATCTGCCAATATAACGTTATGACAAGTGAATGCGATTGTACTTTTATCATCATCAATATATAATTCCTTAATCTTATGCAGTAGCAATTCTGTTTTACCTGTTCCTGCAAGTCCCTGAATTGTTATTCGCTTTTTCTTAGGTTCATCAAAAATAAACTTTGTCTGCTCTCCATCAAATAAAATAATTTTTCTTTTAATTTGATCCAAAATATTATTTGGTACATCTACTCCTAAACGCTCAGCTTCGTTAATGCTTCCCGTTGCTAACGAAATAAGTATATCTCCCCTTCTTATTAACTCTTTATCTGTTAGTTCATTCTTCCTTAATATCTCTTTAAAAGAAAAATCCTCTGATGAATATTGTATCTCTGTCACAAATTCCTTTTGCCACTTTCTGGGTCTGCCTACTATCCCAATAAAATCATATTTCTTAGAAATATAACCCATGTCCTCAATAAAATCTTCCTGAAACTCTTCAAAATCATCTTCATCACCAAAATTAATAAATATCATCTTATGTTTTGGCATAAGAACTACAAATGCATCTTTATAATCATAATCTGCCTTTTTATCAATTATCGGCTTCTTTAATAAATATATCGGATTCACATCATCTGAACCTGCCTCTTTAATCTTCTCAATACATGCTTCTTGTTGCTCCGATGAAGCTTCAAAATTCATATAAAACATACTATTTTCTATCATCATTCTCTCCCTATATTTAAACCGTCTTCCCACTATATTCTTTCCTAATATTTATTTTAACATTCTTTATAGTGTTTTTCAACCATTTTTTATTTTTATTTCCATTTTATTCCTGTTTTACTTATAAAAACACAGCGGCAATTTCTCACCGCTGCTCATATTATGTCTACTATACTATTTCAAATGTTATATAATTTGGAATAATCATGAACCATCAACTCATCGCTCTTTTGGCAGTGCATACAGGATGACTGAGTTATCCACCTGGTCTTCCATCGCATATGGAACTTCTCTGTCCATTCCATAAACGCTGGAAAAGGAGGCATAGCATATACCAGGTGTACTACTAGATGCCTGCGACAAGCTTCCAGAAGTGCTCGATCTGCAATACTTCCTTTCACAAGCATCAATCTGATTTACATACTTATCATATATTGTTTATGTTTAAAAGTCAATACTTTATGCGTGAAACTTTACAAAAAATTGGCTTTTCGAAGATATTTTGTATGAAAAAGTGTATAAACATCATATATCAATGAACTTTAACAAATAAATTGTGCTTACCGTTAAGATATGTTATACTAACTACATCAACTCAAAAAGCATTCTGTAAGTGATTTATCTTGCTTACAAACTTATTATATGAGGAGTATCTCTATGATCAACTTGAACGCATGGTTTCAAAAGCATGACCTTTGTGCAGAAAACATCCTATACATTTACCGCAAAGACCGCAAAACAGTCATTCAACGCACGGACGGTGCGGAATTTGCACTGTTCGTACCGGTACATAGTATTCTATCTGCTTTGCCGGAGAAGAATTTTTTGAGCATCAGCAAGGGGATTGTCGTATGCCGCAGCCACATTGTAAATATCAGCAACGATGGCGTTTATACCATGTCGGATGGCCGCACTTTTCAAGGGCGTAAGCGCGATATGAGCAGTCATCGCCGTTTGCGTGCCGAAATAGGGCTGACAAACACGAAACACCGCCCCCTGAGTATGTTGGAAAAATGTAGCCTGTTGGACAATATGCCTCTGGCATTCTGCGTAATAGAACTTGTCTTTAATGAGGACGGCCACGGCGTGGATTTCATTTTTCGCTACTGCAATGCGGAAATGGCAAATGTGGAAGGGGTTCCCGTGGAAGAAATGCTTAACCGCTCTTTTTACAAGGTATTTCCCAATGGTGATAAAAAGTGGCTTGTATCGTATGCAGATGTAGCATTAAACGGTACAAAGCACACACTCCATGATTACAGTCCCGAGATAGGCAAGAATCTTATCATCCACTGCTATCAACCCGAACCCGGCTATTGTGCCTGCGTACTACAAGTGACGGATCAATAAAGCAGCAGGAAAGCATCCCCTATTTTACAAGAAACCTTTTAATATATCCATGTTAATCTAATCACTTACAGGCAATACAGCAGGGATTTATCTCTGCTTTCCCATTTTCTTCTCTATTGCTTCTGGAACTCTGATCAAACGTAAGCAGGTAATCATCCGTACCTTGACTAAAAAAGCCGTCCCTCTGGACGGCTCAAAATTTTATTTTTTCGGTTTAGTTTTTGTCTTTATTTCTTCCGGCAGGTCTTCTGCCCATGGAAGTAAGCTATCCAGTTCCTCTGGCTTTGGGAATGGTCCAAGCTGGCGGAGTCTCTCTAATACATATGTTAAGTAAAGATATGGTTTTAATCCATTCAAGTCCCGGCTTGGTTGCGAGGCGGGCGCGGTGATGAAGTTCGTATTTATCCCATTCATCTACTGTTGGCGGGCGGGTACCGACTAAGGACATATCGCCTCCTTATGTCAACTCAGAAACAACTTTTAGACATAAAAAAAGAGCCTCTGATTTTTATAAATAATCAGAAACCCTTTTCTACTTATCGCTCTGTAAATCAGAACGTTTGTTTTGTGTTACATATTATGCACTTTTCTTTTCCAAAGCTATTTTTTCCACTTCTTCCAGAGTAAGCTCTGTGTACATTGCAATATCTTCATAACTAAGTTTACCATCTTCTATCATTAGACGAGCCATGCGAATTGCTTTCATTTTTTCAGCTTCTCTTGCTGCTTCATTTCTCATATCTTCCATAGCCTTGCACATAATTGCCACTCCTTTCTCATCTTCTTTAAAATAATGTACACGGTCAGCCAAGCATGTCCTCAATAAAGTCGTCCTGAAACTCTTCAAAACCATCCTCATCGCCAAAATTAATAAATATCATCTTATGTTTTGGCATAAGAACTACAAAGGCATCTTTATAAGCATAATCTGCCTTTTTATCATTATCGGCTTCTTTAATAGATATATAGGATTCACATCATCTGAACCTGCTTCTTTAATCTTCTCAATACATTCTCTTTGCTGCTCTGATGAAATTTCAAAATCCATATAAAACATACTATTTTCTATCATTATTCTCTCCCTATATTAAATAGTCTCTACACTATATTCTTTGCTTACATTTATCTTATCATTTTTCGCAATGTTTATCAACCATTTTTTATTTTTATTTCCATTTTATTCCTGTTTTATTCATAAAAACACAGCGGCAATTTCTCACCGCTGCTTAAGAAACTTTACTTTATTTATAGATAGTGTGTATCTACCACTTACTTAGCACATAGCATATAATAATTCGGTACTCCCTTATAATTTTCCAAAGAAATAGAGAGGATACACTTAAGATCCTCTCTAAAAGGTACATGTTTCTTTTGTTTCTCCTTCGCATGATATTATACTAACGGAAAACCATCCACCACATACTGTAAGCAGACACCAAATGGTATAGTATAAAGTCATTATCTGTATAATATCAACTTTCTTTTTTAATGTCAATACTTTTTATTAAATCCAATAATCTTTTATTTTCTTCTTCCAATTGGGCTATTTTTTCTTTCTGTGCATCAATTATTCTCTTCTGTTTATTACGTGCTTTTTTTAGATTAGCATATGAATTTCTCAAGGTTTTATTTTCCGAAAGCAATTCTTCCATCCTTAAATATGAAGGAAGCACTCTCATTCCCCAAAATGAACGCTGATCTATTTCTGAAATAGAATGTCCCCCATTATAAGCCATTCTGTGAATTTGTTTCATAAAATCTGTAATCTGTTCTTTAACTTTACATCCTTCTAATTTGATAATATTATATGCAACAAAATCTGCAAATTGCAAACCTGCTATATTTTCACTTTTAGAATATGTAACAATTGTCCTATTTCTATTTTGCACTGCTGCACTATCTGTATACACTATTCCTTTATTATTAGCTTGAATTTTGTGGTATACATTTATCAATTTAATATCAGGAGACTTTGCTGAGTTTTCACCTATGTTATTACGCGACTCATATATAACATCTCCATATCCATCATTCACTGATAAATAATGGGTAAAATTTTCAATGATTTTTTGTAAGGCTATACTATATTGATCATCAATTAAATGAATCCCATTATGATTTTCGTCTAAAAAGAATAAAGCTCGTAACTGTTGAATTTTTATAATGCAACTAAATACAGTCGCTCCTGACTTCCTCAAAGCCTGTGATATTTTGCCATAAACTCGAGTATATATCTTTTCAATATCTTCTGATTTTCTTTTCTTAAGTTCCTGATATTCTGGTCTAATCCCTGTAATATCGTCAGAGTTCCTCTTTACAAATACTTTTTCTAACTCAGTACAATGAAGGACTGGGTTATTCAAAGTAATATACTCCTCATCCCAAATAAGTTTTTTTACTTCAGCTATCTCCTTTTCAAGCAGTCCTATATTATCTTTCTTTATTGCTATCCCCGCTATCGCAAAAGTCATTGATCTTTTAAATTCACTTTCATCTAAGTATAAAACATATTCATCTTTCATGTAGTTTTCCACCTCAAATAGCATTTAACTTCTTTTACAATTATACTTGATAATCTATTCAGTGTCAGCTACTATTTCAAAAATATTTTTATATATAAATATAAAATCAAATAATTAAATAGTCTTATTATGTACCTATGTATTTTTAAATATTATATCTATATATTCAATTTTAACATCTCCCGTTCGCTAATTTAACTATTTTTTATTGTTTTTCCATTTTATTCCTTCTGCATTTACAAAAAACAAGATGTATAACTATAAGGATCACTACAACCCAGAAAGACTGTAAAATACCATCTACTATATTTGTAAATAATAACTTTTCCGTTAGCGATTGACAAAAATGAATCTAATGATCTAATGGTAGTTTTTAGCAGATTTTTTTGTGGATTCTCTTTCTCTAACTCGCTACAGATAGTATTTAGAGTACAACAATGTCTCCATCCGAAGCTGTATTCTGCTTCCGGATCACAATCATATCGCCACTGTTGATACCTGCTCCGATCATAGAATCTCCACTGGCCCGCAAGATAAAGAACTCACCTTCTCCAAATAGTGAAACAGGAAGAGAAACATATTCCTCAATGTACTCTTCCTCCAGCTGCGGCATACCACAGGATACTGACCCAAGCACTGCCGCCGGCTTTGTAAGTAGAGATATTTTATTCGTTCTCTCAGTAACAATCTCCCCATTGCGGTAGCTTAACATTCCTCTGTCATTCATAGCAACCAGGTACTTGTATACTGTACTCTTGACTATACCGAGCGCATCTGCGATTTCGCTGGTATAAGGTGAACGATGATTCAGCAACTGAAACTGTTCTGCATAATCCATAATCTGCTTCATCAATTCTTCGCTTTTATGCCGCATCTTTTCGCCTTACCTTTCTATCGGAAACGTTGCGTTTCTGATAGAAATAATTATACCGAACAAATTTTCGTAAGTCAATATGTTTTTTAATTTTCTCGAACATTTTTTCTTTCATTCATCCTCAAATTCCATTTCATTCATTTCTGGAAAATCCAGTAACTCAGAAACAGTCATATTAAATCCCATAGCAATCTTACGCAGAGTCTTCAGCTTTGGATTCTTTGTTTCTCCCCTCATCATACTATTAAGCGTTGATTGCGTAATCCCTGACAATGTAGCAAGTTTATTTGTCGTTATCCCTCTCTCAACACACAGATCAGTTAATCTCTTTATTATGGCATCTGAATACGTCATGCAAATTCTCCTTAAATCACAATATATATTCAGTATAAAGGATTTCTCCTTTGTTCATTAACGGTGTACCGTTGGCATTTCCGTAAACTGATGATAAATTAACGTTATACCGTTATTTACTTGCACAATTTTAAGGAGGAATTTATCTAATGAGCAAAAAAGAACAGAAACTAAAAAAGAATCTCTATAAAGCACTCACAGAATATTTCATTCATAATGTTAAAAACAGTCTGTCATCATCAGAAAATATTCTGGATCAGCTTGCCTCTTTTCGCATGGAAACAAGATTACCTGCCGCACTCAGACAAGATAAAAAATATCAAAAAGCTCAGAAAAACTGTAATAAAGCAAATGAAAAAATGCAGGATCTAAATCTAACTCCCCAACAATGGGATGCGGTTGATGCTACTATCACAGCAGAAAACATTGCATCTATAGAATATATCCGTATTGCCTATAAGCAAGGAATCATTGATGCGTTTTCTATTTTACGAGAAACTCTTTAATATATCCATGTTAATCTAATCGCTTACAGACAATGAAGCAGGGATTTATCTCTGCTTTCCCATTTTCTTCTCTATTGCTTCCGGAACTCGGATTAAGCCAAATCGCCATAGTATCGGATAAATATATGAAACTCCTCTAATATCTCCAAGTGCCTTCGGCTTCTTCACTTCTTCTGAAATCCTCTTACTATTTTCAAACGCCAGCACCACACTACTCCAGGCAAGACTCTTACTTTTCTCTCGCCGGTCTATCAGCAACTCTCTGTTATACTCTCCGTTTTTACCAACCTTTAATTTATACCGGAACGGTAATCCTGTTGCCGTTTTAAATGGATACTCCTGAAATGCAATAACCGCTTGCCACAGATTTTCCTCTGATAGTGTTTCCTTTAGAAGCCGAACCTGCTCCTGTCTGATCTTATATGTCCGGCATCGTTCCGCATTTAGACTTATCTCTGTTGCATTATAAAGTCCCTTAGTGTAGGGCAAATAGGAATGAACTGATGCTCTGGAAAGACCCGTGAGTTTCATAATCTCCGAAATCTTTTTTCCTGACTGATGCAGATTATTAATTTCTGTACATATATCTGATGTGAACACATCAGCAGTAATAAGTAGCTTACGAAGTTTCAGCAGGCTAATATTTAACTCATCTGCCAGTGATCTTAAGGAAGCTGCTTCTTCATAGGCATCCTTTAACTCTTGAAGAAATTTCTCAAATTGAAGTTCTGGATTATATTCTGGTTTCTTTCTTGGTCTTCCTGCCATTTTATAACTCCTATTTCCATGTGAATCCAATCGTCTTGCACCTAAAACAGAGGATTCCTTGCTCCGGACTAATGCTCCGATAACTTTCCTCTGTTTCTTATTTTATTTCTTTCGCCTTCTGGAATATCCCAAATAATAGATGACACCACCTACTGCTCCACCAAGTGTATTATAGGTCAGATCCGATATTTGAAATGTTCCAAGATGGAATAATAACTGAGTAAATTCTATCATAAAAGAAAATATTGCTACAACTTTTGTGGCTTCCCAAACGGTTTTTCCAAATCTAATATTCTCAGATTCACCAAGTAATTCTTTTTGAAATGCCCATAACAGCAAAATAGAAAATGGAACAAATAACATGAAATTCTCTATAGATTCTGTTGTAAACTGGCCATCTTCATATAGTCCCCATCCTCCAAAAAGCTTTCCAAGTGGATCAAACCATATCTCACGATTTAGAACTGTTCGAAGTAATATCATTGCTGTATAAAAAGCTAATAAGAATGTTCGGCGAAAATTTGAAGAACTTTTAAATGCTCTCCACCATGTTGCAAACATATTTCTAACAAAATCGTTCTTCTTCCATTCATGTTCTTTTGCATACAAATACAGGAACATTGCTAGAAACGCAAGGAGAACTGCTGCCCAAAAAGGCTGGTACAGTGCCGATAATACATTATATGCTATTTTATTAAATATTTCGATTATCTTACTTCCCATCGTTCTCCTTTATTATTTATTTCAAATCTTCAAATAAATTCTCCTGATAGACTTCGCTTCCCATCAGCTTGGCAAATGAGTTCACTACATAATCCTTATTCTTTATAAATTCCTCCCAAATACTTATCTTTCAAATACTAATCCCCACACGAAATCTATATTACTTAATTCTTTCATCATTTCTACATTATGCTCTGATTTCTTTTTCTAGTGAACTGAGATGCTAACCTGAAATTAGCTGTTTTTAGCGGGTTCTATGTGAACTCTGCAAAAAAGTTACACTAAATCCGCTACACCGCATAAATACTAGATTTTCATGGATGGTTTTAGTGTAACAGTTACACTAAAACCAATTTGGAGAAAATGGCTTGTTTTCAAGCTTTTTAGCCATTTAGTGTAACTTTTATGAAAAGTTCAGATTCTAACAACAAATCTCACTCTTCGGAATAATTCACATAAAGTTGTCTATTATTTTAAATTTATTTGACAGTTTCACCACAGCTAGTGCCGCCAAAATTGACATTATCATACTAATAAATGATTTAACACCTGCATTTAAGAAAATCCCTAAATGATCTGATAAATTAATAATAACCATAATACACGGATGACATAAATATATCACAGTACTCATATTTCTTACATTCTTACTTGCTTTGATTTGAGGCAGTCCTATCATAATTGTCACTAATATAATTGACACAATAACAGAAGTAAATGCAATATTAATTATACGCTCGCTATCAAATTTACTTATCAATCCCCCCTCTACATATAAAGCAACAATTGCAACTGGTAATATCAATTTCCATTTTTTTAAATTTCTCAACTTACTTTCATAATCAGCAAGACACTTTCCGATCGCAACTAAAAAAGAACCCATAAACAAACCATTTCGTGTAGTAAGAAATATGGTATAATACACTTTCGGAAAACTTATACCATAAGTATCCGTAAAGATTCCAATAATCATTAACCCCGCTGTTACTGTTATTAAAATGTATCGTCTATTTTTCATTATATATACTACACATATAGCCACAATCAATGATGGTAAATACCACATATGATAATATGTACCGTTAAAAATTGCTTTCTGAACAAAATCCACTATTGCTTGAGGAAAATTTAATCCATCTTTCAAATATTTATAAATGTCAAGCGGTAAATAAACAATAGTCCAACATCCATATAATTTTAGGATACGGAAAATCTGTTTTTTAATCCTTTCTTTACCAACTGGTTTTCTAAATAAAAGAAACCCTGACATAATAAAAAATGAAGTAACTCCAATTGTACTAATTGTATTTATAATATACACATGCCAAAATACATTATTAAAAAGAAACCATTGCCCAATATGCCTTAATACAATAAGGAGTGCAAGTAATATCTTTAAAATATCTAGATTTCCATACCCCCCCCCACACACTGCACTGATGTCTTTTTTATTCTGCATATACTTGTTCAATATCATATATAACCCTCTTCTTTTTCATTATCCTTAGTTTTTTGCAAACATATAATTCCATTTTTAGTCCGAAAGTTACGTTCTTTACCTTAGAGATAAATGACACAATTCTTCAATAGCTAAGTTATTATTCCTTTTTTCTCAATTTACAAATTACTTTTGATCCCATTCTATGTATTTCTTCTGGCTTAAACAAAATAAATATTTGTGCCAAAAATCCTACTATTACACACAAAACGCCCTTAATAACAAGCATTATCCACGTATTTATTTGTGGGGAAAAATATAAACTCACTTTCATAGCGATGACTGCAAAAACACAGCATAAAATATTTTTTAAAATATTCGGATAAAAAGTTGTTATTTTAACTTTCAAACATTTGCATATGTATATTGGATTTGTAACCATATTGATAAAATTCATAATAACTGCCGTTGTTATAACAATTGCATAAACTCCTATTCTGGTATACTTTAATAAAATATACATACTTACCACATTCAATACCCCACCTATTATTGTTATAAAACATGGAATTTTGTTTTTTACAGTCAGCGTATAAACATAATATAATGGATACATACATCCTTCCGTAATACAAGGTAGCATTGCTAATACTGTTAGTCTATATACTAAATGTATATCTTGTGTTGGAATCCATAATTGATAAAATGCTACTCCTAAAGTACAAAATCCAGCAAAAACAATATTGGTAAGTACTCCACACACCTTCATTGAATATTTTAACTCTTTAATTAATACCTTTTTATTATTTTCTGAGTACTCTCTTAAAAAAGTGGGTTGAAATGGCTGAGCTATTGTACTATATATCGTATATAACATATTATTAATTGTTTTAGCTATTGAAACCTGACCCATAGATACCGCACTCAATAATAAATCTGATATTAATAAATCCAGTCCTGAATTCAAAGCATTTCCCATACTATTTACTGAATTCCAAACACCTCCCATCACTAATTTTTTTAGTGCATTATTGCTAAATTTTGAAATTTTTATTTTACTTTCTGGTATTGCTTTTTTTGTAAAAATATACGAACCTATAAATAATACAAGTGCCGCTGCCAGAGTTCCAACACCCACATACCAAACTTTAGGTTGTAATATAAAAAAAGAAAATATTAAAATAGCAATCTCAACAATATATGACCAACCTTTTATTGAGTTAATAACATCCAATTTGTCTTTTACATATCCCGTCGCAAAAAAGACTGTTGAGATAGTAGTAATATAAAATGTCATAAATGTTAATAAAAATAAAAGTTTCACTGATCCAATCAAATTTTGAGGTATATTTAATATTACTTCTAGTTTAAAAATGCATACTAGTCCTATTATAAATATTATTCCTCCTAAAAACAGATCTGCTAAAAATACTGTACTATAATATTTTTGATAATCATCCTTTTTATCCTGTACATATGCAACTGTCATATATCTAGCTGCATAAGAATTTAATGCAGTCATGATAATATTTGCATATGTAACAAAATTTTTTGCCAATGAAACAAATCCATATGCCTCAACACCTACATTATTAGTAATTTTAGGAGCTAAATATAGGTTAATAAAGCAATTCAAAGCAACTGAAATAAAACTTATAAACATAGTATAATATATATGTGCTTTTTTATTCAATTTCGTATTCCTCCATGTATATCTCACACTATTCTTCAGAACATTCAAGATGTCTATTCTGCTTTATGTCTTTTAAAAATATATGCCAACGCAAGTGCCAAAAAAATAACGTAACTATCTGTATACAAACAAGGTTCCGTCAATACAAAAATCCAGAAAAATATAAAATATGCTTCTGAAAATTTTATATATTGTGTTGGATTATTCCTTAAGATTTTAATAGCATAAATAAGCGTTGGTATCAAAATTGATAAAAAAATAGCTGCACCAATTATTCCAGTTTCACACAATATCTGCAAATAACAGTTATGTACATCAAAATGGTTAAACCATGTTGTATACTCAGAACTTCCATATGCTCCTATGTTTCTAAAATTCTCCCATCCAATGCCAAACCATTTATTTTGACTCCATAATTCAATCGCTCTCTCATATATAACAGTACGTCCAGAAGTTAATCCGATTATATCACTTCCATTTTTTATATTTTCGATAAATGTTACCAATCTTTCCAAAAAAGAAATATTTTTCCACACAGGGAATGATACAACAATCGCAAACACTCCTGCAATTATCCCACATAATATTTTTAAATGTTTCTTTAAATTTTTAGTTTGAGAATAAAGTACTATACATATAGCGATGATTGCAAAGATTGGCTGTGCCTTTTTCCCAGTCAAAAATAATATTCCCAACCACACAAAACTAATAACTCTATTTTTTTTAATAAAGATAGAATATAATAAACCAATAAAAAGAAATAAAGCTGCATAAGAAACTTCTCTTGTCAATCCTGTGACATATCCTGTGGAATTTCTATTAATAACACTGATGTATACATTACTTGGCATAATAATTTTTGCAATAGAATCAAATATTCCTGGCAAGAGAAACTGTAACAAAACACTGGCCGCAATAAAAATTGCTCCAACATATATATATTTGAAAATACGTTCATAATCCAGCTCGTTAGCAAATATTAATATTGAGAGTGATAAAATATAACCCATGAATGCATAAAATTCAAAATTCTTATTACTTATTATATATATGCAAATTGGAAACACTAATAAATATAGGATCCAAAATAGCAACACTTTATTTGCATTTGTTTTAACAAATTTTCCTTTCAGAATTCTCACAATTAAACTAATAATTGCAATGATTCCTCCTAAATTTCCTCTATATGCAAATAGAAATATAGATAAAACCAGTAAAAAATCTGCCATTTGATCTAATGTAATTGTTACGCTCTTTTTCTTCATTATTTTCATCTATATACCCTCTGAACGCCAAATAAAACATATTCAGCCAATACTACAATTTTAATCTTTTTCCATCCTTAACATAGCCTAATCTCTTTACAAGTTTTGCAGGACTACCTATATAAGTTGCATTTGCAACTTCCAAACTTCGTGTTACTACAGAGTTATAACCCACTACACAATTTTCAGGAATTATTACATTTTTCCCTATTTTTACTCCTGGTGCTAAATAACAATCATTACCTATAGTAACATTTTCGGCAATATTAACACCGCATTGCAAGGTTACTCTTTTTCCAGCTCTAATCGTTCCATTACAAACAATACAACCATAATGCCAAATTGTTAATCCCTCTTCAAATGTGTTTGGATATATTGTTATTCCTGTTTTAACGCTTAATCTATGCCATCGAAACTTATCAATTAAGCATATTATTTTTTTAACCCCCCCCATTTGGAATACAATTTTTATGATACTCATATCGTCGTAAAGCAATCAAAAATTTCCATATTTCATTTCCAACTAAATGTGGTCTTTTTCTGTGATATTCATTTGCTATACGATCTTCCTCTAAATATTTTTTATAATCGTCTTTTGATTGAATCATTTTCCACTCCAAGATATTATATTTCATCTAACATTTTCTTTGTTACTTTATCCCATTCAAGACTATCTAAATATCTCTTCATCTTTTCGTTTTCTATAGTAAATATTTCTGAATCTGTAATTACCTTTTCCATTTGCTCTACCAATGAATCTACATTGCCTGGTTCACAATATAATCCTATTTTTCCATCATCCAATTGTTCCTTTAACCCACCTGTATCTGATGCGATAATTACAGCCCCAAACTCCATTGCTGTTAAAGATACCCCCGATTGTGTTGCGTCTAAATACGGCATTACAACCACTAGATTATCTTTAGAAAAAAATTTTCCTACTTCATCATCCGCAATATATCTATTATTAACAAAAACATCTTTGATATCTTCAAACTCACTCTTATAAGCATCAAAGTTTCCACTTCCTGCAATTGTCAATGTCACATTTTTATATTTTTGATGAATAATTTTGAAAGCTCTTGCTAGTATTCTTAGCCCCTTATACTCTCTTAAGTATCCAAAAAATAGAAAATTTATATTTTCATCAAAATTTTCAGTTTTCCCTAATTCATATTGATTATACATTTTTTGCCTTCCATGAGGCATAAAATGTATGTGTTTTTCTGAAATCCCCCAACGCTGACCAACCACTGGTATAAATGATTTAGTTAATACAATTGTTTCATCTGCAATCTTTGCAAATTTATTTCCTAAATATGTATCCATTTTTCCACTTCCCGAATGTGGAATAGGATCATGACATATCCATACTATTTTTTTTGCATTAACCAATTTACTGACATCTAAGCTCCATAAATGTTGCATTGTTGTAATTACATAATCAAATTCAATATCTTTAAAATAGTGTTTCAGTTTTCTTTTTCCTGTTAAAATAAATTCCAACTGAGCTTTTGCATAATACTTTTTTCCACGAAATTCATTGGTTTTAACATAGTACACATCTTTTATTAATTCACAGCAATCCCACGATTTACGATTATCAACAAACTCTGACATGACAGCATATACTTCACATCCATTAAGTGCAAGACCTTTAGCAAACTCTAGGGCAAATGCTGGTCCACCTCCACTTTTTCCAATATAGTTAATTAATATTTTTTTCATAATCATTTCCTCTTATAACGAATTATAAACTGTTAAATAATTTTTACAGAAAGCAGGATATGAAAATTTTTCATTATATGTTTTTTTTGCATTCTTTTCATATTTTTCTTTAAGTGCTTTATCTTTAAATAAGCGTACTATCCCTTCAGCAATTGCTTTATCTGAATTAATCGGAACAATAATACCATTTATATCATCCTGTACAATTTCAACTGTTCCCGGGACATCTGTTGCAACAATTGTTTTCCCCATAGAAAAAGTTTCTATAGGTGTTAATGGAAATCCCTCCCATAAAGAACTTAATACCATTAAATCCAACTTATCTATTACATTCAAAATATTTTTTTGAAATCCAGTAAAAATAACTATATCTGAAAGATTTCTTTGAGTAACTATATCCTCTATTTTTTTTCTTAAAACACCGTCACCTATAATAAAAAATTTTATTGGGTACCCCATTTTTTTTACTCTATCAGCGGCTTGAACATAACATTCAAATCCTTTTTGCGTATTAATTCTCCCTATATTTCCTACAAGGAAAAATTCTTTTGAATACTGCTCTATTATATCTACATTTTCATATTTAACATTTGAATTATCAATTGCATTGTATATAATACGAATTTTCTTTGGACTTATTTTATAATGTTCTGTCATATTTTTAAAAACACTATTTCCGACAGCAATATTTTCTGTACTATCAAACGCAAATTTTGTAAGTTTCCTTTTATCATCAAAAGTATTATGTATTGTATTTATAGTTTTAATGTATTTAAGCTTTTTTATTATGCACATATAAAATGCGGCCATTCTATGGTGTGTATGAACAATATCAATTTTCTCATCATTAATTATTTTTAAAATAGTTTTAATAACGTTAATAGCTATTGTGGGTTTTTTACTCTGTATGTCTGGTATTTCATAATATTTTATTTTTTTCTCATTCAATTTTTCAACCCCATTACCAGAAGCAGCACAGACTATAACTTTATTTCCTGACATGTTCAATGCTTCGCATAATTGAAGTATTACTTTTTCTGTTCCCCCTGCCCCCATGCATCTGGTAAACATTAAAATATTCATATTTTGCCTTATACAATAATTAAATTTTCAATTATCATATTTTCCTTTCATTACTAATTGCTTTGATTTCTATCCTTATATATTAAAAATGTTTTATTTAAAGCATCCCTAACACTGTAAATTGGATTCCAGCCTATTTTTTTAATTTTGCTTATATCCAATAGAGCATACATTGCCTTTGAAACACTTTTATCATCTTCAATTTGCATGATAACTTTTCTATCAGATAAGCCTGCTATATATTCTGCGTACTCTCCTAATGTCATATTTTCATCTTCATCCGCTACATTATATGACTCACCATTTTTACCATTTATCAAAACATTAATAATTGCACTTGCTGCATCTGCAACATAGCAGTATGAATATCTTTGTAATCCCTTACTTTTTAATATTATATCCTCCCCCAAAACTGCTTTTTCCATAAATTGGGACATTGCTTTAGAATCTTTTTTGTTATCTGCTCCAAATACTCTTGCCAAGCGTACAACAACTGAATCAACACCATATTGCATTCTATAAGACTGACAAAGTGCTTCACAAGTTCTTTTTGCTTCATTGTAACCACTTCTTGCATTATTACAATCAATATATCCCGCATACGATTCTGACATAGGGGTTTTAGAACCTTCCCCATATATTTCTACACTAGATGTAAGTAGAAATCTTTCTATTTGTTTTTGAACTGCAAGTTGTAATAAATTATTACATCCATATATATTTGTCGTTATTGTTCCTATTGGATCTTCTGCATATTGTTTAGGATGTGTATTAGATGCCATGTGTAAAATAAAATCAATATTCTCATCAATATCTATCTTTTGATTAATATCCACTGACATATATTTAACCATGTCATCAGATTTTCCGCCTCTCCTTGACAAAGATATAACTTTAATTCCTTGATGATAAAATATATTCCTATATCGTAAAACTTCAATAATAAAACTTCCAACAAAACCTGTCCCACCAGATATTAAAATAGTTTTATTCGTTAATTTATTCCAATCATATTGTTGTTCTGCAACAATTTTAATATCTTGTTGTTCTAACCTTGTCATTTTATCCACTCATCCTTTTTTGCTACTAATAATGCCTTAAAAATCTCTATATCTTCAACAGTCGTAATTTTCAAATTTTTTTCCGATCCTTTTGAAAAAAAAGTTGTCTTTCCTAACGCTTCCATTAATGAACAGCTAGCTGCTGTATTGCTTATTCCAAGTTCTTTTGCCTTTAAATGTGCTTCCCACAAATCCCCAAGATAATATGAATGTGGAGTCTGTGTTCTTTGAAGATTTTCTCTTGGAATTGATTTATTAGAATCAATCTTATTCTCTGACACAAAAACGACCTCTGTACATGGTATACTCGTAACTGCTGAACCATATTTTTTCTGTTGCACCAAATTATTTGTAATAACCTCTGGCTCTACCATCGGACGATTTCCATCATGTATGATCACAACATCGTCGTCAGAATGATCTTTGCGTATAGCCGACAATCCATTAAATATAGATTCTTGCCCTGTTGTGCCTCCAGTAACAACATATTTTAATTTTGTAATATTAAACTGTTTTGCATACGCCCAAAGAATCTGATCCCATCCTTCAAGAATTGCAACACATATTTCATCAACATTAGGATGTTTCTGAAAAGCCTCTAACGTATATATAATAACAGGTTTATTGTTTACATGAATAAATTGCTTAGGAATATCTTGATGAGTTCTACTGCCAACTCCACCTGCTGTTAAAATTGCTATATTCATATTCTTCTCCTATCCATTTCTAGTAGTTATTAATAACACTACTATTTTGTTTTATTACTATATTTCAAACATATCATTTAATCTTATATCCAGTAAGTATTCATAACATGATGTGGAATTCTTTCATTTTCCGGCGGCAACTGCATATAATCTCCAAAACGTGCCCGTAACCACTTATCATATTTCACTGGAGCCCAAAATTTGTATCCTTCAAAGTCAACAAGAACACCTTCTCCAAACCAACTTTTCTGATATGTTTCCAATTTTTTTGTCATTCCAATATAATTAACAACTGTATCACATTCTTCATACTTATATGTCCGAGCAAGCTTATCAAATTTTTCTGCTCTTTTTTTGTAATTGATAGGACGTCCCAGTAATATAGCAAGATTTTTGACAAAACTAAACTGTGTTGTTGCCTTATAAACTGATGCAAATAATATCTCTTTTTCTCTACGCATTTTTTTCAGCCAATCACCTTTACTTGCGTCATCTGGTACTCCATCCATTACCCATATATCAACAAAAACACCTATTGGATCATCTGATCTATATTCAGGTTCTGTAAGTGATGTTCTAGTATCAATAACTTTTGTCATTGGTCTACCATAATATGGCTTTGTTCTGTTATTAACAGCTAGTAAATTATTTTTTTTCCCATATTCAGGAAATATTTTTAAAAATTTTTCATAATCTTCCCTAGGCATTGCAATATCAATGTCATCATCCCATGGAATAAAACCTTTATGTCTTATTGCCCCAATTAATGTTCCTGCAATCATGTAATATTTAATTCCATTTTCTTCACAAAATTGATGAACCTTTATCATAATATCTAATTCTATTTTTTTTAATTCATCAAGACTTTCTATTACTTTCATAGTCAATCTCCCTATTTGTATTTAAAAACCAATTTTAATATTTTAACATCATCTATAAAATAACGTTTAAACATTCTTTTTGGTTCTTGCAAAAAACGATAAAACCACTCTAACCCATGCTCACTCATCCATTTAGGTGCTCTATTAACATTCCCAGCCAAAAAATCCACAGTGGCTCCTGCACAAATTGACACTTTAGCATCATACTTTTGATAGTTTTCATAAACCCATTTTTCCTGTTTAGGACAACCAAAACATGCAATTAATAAATCTGGTTTTTTCTCAGAAATCATATCATTAATTTTTGTTAATTCTTTTTCATCTTTTTCAAATCCAAATGGTGGGGCATAAGTTCCAACAATATTAATCTGGGGATATTGTTGTTCCAATTTTAATTTTGCTTTTTCTGCAATTCCTTCTTTGCCCCCAATAATAAATAATGAATACCCTTTACGAGAAGCATCTGCACATAATAATGGAACTAAATCGGATCCTGATATTTTAGCCTTTACAGGTTTTTTATGCATCTTAGAAATCCATACCAATGGCTTTCCATCAACTAATACCATATCTGCATCATCTGTAATCTTTTTAAGATATGGATCATCTTCAATTTTCATAACAACATCTACATTTATTGCAACTACATATTTTTTTTCTCTACTTTCAACCATATTTTCAATTGCCGAAAGAGTTTCCTCCATATTTACATTATTTACATATGTATTTAATAATTTTTGCTTTTCCATTTCTTCTTCCTTATTCCTGACCAAAGAATTTGTCTTCTAACATTAAACACCAACAATGATAAATTGGTAAATGCAACTCCTGAACCATATATGTTTCTGTTTCTGGAGCCTTGACAGCAACATCCGCTACTTCAGCTAATTCTCCTCCTTTTGCTCCAGTAAGACCGATAACCTTAATACCCAAAGCACGTGCAACTACAGTAGCAGGCAACACATTTTTACTATTTCCAGAGGTGGAAATTCCTAAAAATACATCTCCTTCTTTTCCAAATCCAAATAACTGCTGTGCAAATACACCTAAACCATCAACATCATTAATATATGCTGTAGTTAATGCTTCATGTGCCACTAATGGAATCGCCATTAATGAACATTCCAGATTATTTGCAAGTTGAGTTCCTCTCTCTGGATCAATCGCAATAAGTTTATCTGCAAATTCTTTTTTTACCGGACGAGGAGTTTTAAACCTTTTCATCAATTCACCAGCTATATGCTCTGAGTCTGCTGCTGAACCACCATTTCCTGCAATTAACAATTTTCCACCGTTTTCATAGCATTCTTCCATGACTAAATACGCATCAATAATAGACTTTTCAATACTTTTTAATGCAGGGTATCTTTCTACTAATAAATCAATATGTTTCTGTAATCTTTCTTCTAGTTTTCTCATTGCTCTAAAACTCCTTTTTTACCAATTACAACGCTCTATCTACAAACTCTTTTAATGATGAGACTGTATAATCCTGTTGATAATCCTGATTTCCAATTAATACCGTCTTACATCCAGCATTTTTTCCTGCCAAAATATCATTTTCACCGTCACCTATCATCCAAGATTTCCCTAAATCTACATTAAAATCTTCTGCTGCTTTCATAAGCATCCCTGGCTTCGGTTTTCTACATTCACATTCTATTTTTAATTCAGGTCTTTCTCCTTCATATCCTTTATGCGGATGGTGTGGACAATAATAAAGACCGTCTATATATGCTCCATCTTTGCCCAATAAAGTTTCCATCTTATTATGAATTTCATCTAATTCATCAAAACTTACTTCACCACGAGCAATTACTGGCTGATTTGTTACAACAATTGTTAAATATCCAGATTCATTCATTTTTTTGATTGCTTTGGATACTCCATCAATCAATTCAAATTCATTAATATTTCTTAAAAAACCAACATATTTATTGATTATTCCATCCCTGTCAAGAAAAATTGCTTTCTGCTTATTCTTTAAATTTTTTCCTTGTACATGTCCGGCTTTAAAATCTTCACATACCGCATAATATCTATCTGGAGTTCCCATATCTTTAACGTATTCCGGACTATCGTAACAAAACATCTTACCTGTTCCAGATAAAGGTTTTAAAAGCTGTCTATCTAAATCAATTTTAGGAGTATCTATTTTTTGTTTCAAAAGTTCTGGTGAAATCACATGAAGACCGGCATTAACTCTATTTTTATAATAGGTTGGTCTTTCATCTTCTTTTGCCAGCCATTTCTGTACAGTTCCATTTTCATCTGCTATTATCAGACCACTATCATACGGATGACTATTAGGATGCGTGAATAACGTGACCATTCCACCATGAAATTTATGGAATTCAACAAACCGATTAAAATCCACATCAAACATAGCATCTGCATTTAAAAGTAGAAAATCTTCTGTCAGCTTATCTTTAATCTTGAATAAAGCTCCTGCATTTCCTAATGGCTCTTTTTCAAAATAGTATTCAATATTTACTCCAAAACTATTACCTGTCACTGGTGAAATACCACTTCCATCACCAAAATAATCCATTATTATATTACCCAAATGACTCACAGTGAGAATAATATCTTTAAATCCCTGATCTCTTAAACATTCAATTTCATGCTCCAGAACAGGTTTCCCTTCAATTTTTATCATAGGTTTAGGAATATCACTGGCAACTGAAGAAATTCTCGTTCCCTTTCCACCAGCCATAATTACAACTTTCATGTATCAATTCTCCTTATACTAATGGTTCATATGATTCTGGGGTATAATGAATAACCCTTGTTCCTCCATCTTCAAAAGAAAATGGAATATACATCAATTCTTTCATTGCTTCTCTTACTTTTTCCTGTTTTTCTGGCTGTACATAAAATACTAAGAAGCCACCGCCACCGGCACCAAGTAATTTTCCACCCAATGCCCCAGCTTTGATTCCTTTATCATAAAGAATATCTATATTACTTGTAGAAACTGCATTACCTGTCTGTCTTTTTAATTTCCATGTATGATCCAACATTCTGCCAAACTCATCTAAATCCACAGATTTATCTGTTAAAACTTTCTCTGCATCATCTACTAAAGACAGCATTTCTTTAAGCTGTACCGTCTTATCTACTTTACCCGCTGCATTCGCCTTCTGAACATCAGATGAAAATCTTGTAAATCCGGTAAAAAACATCATTAAGTTTTGATTTAACTGTTTTTTTCTTTCAGGAGAAATAATAATAGGAAGAACTTCATATCCTTCATCTGTAAAATTAATACGATTAAATCCACCAAAAGACGCTGCAATCTGATCCTGCCATCCGCCAGCTTCCTGGCACAATTCTCTCTCCAAATAAATTGCTTCATCTGCAAGTTTTTTCTTATCAGCATACTTCCCTTTTAATGCGTAAAAAGCATTCAGCATACCAACTGCAAAAGAACTACTTGTTCCTAATCCAGAACGAGCCGGTAAATCTGCTTCATATGTTAAACGAATTTCATGCATATCCAAAAACTTCATTGCATTTCTAATTGCCGGATGCTGAATATTCTCAACATCTGTAACTCTTTCTGTCTTTGAATACGAAAGCTCTGTGGAATAATCAAAAAAGCGTGGTAAATGTCTCACATTTACATAACAATATTTATCAAATGTTGTTGACAATACAGCGCCTCCATTTTCCTGAAAAAATGATGGCATATCAGTTCCGCCGCCAAAAAATGACATTCTAAAAGGTGTCTTTGTAATAATCATCCTTATTCTCCTTTATATTTATAACTTATCTAATATATTTCCACTGCAGCTCATTCTAATTTCAAGAACAAGCTGCACCATACTTTTTACATTGAACCGTCTTTTCTAAATACAACTAATATTGTTTTCAATAATATTTTTATATCTAGCCCAATGTTCCAGTTTGTGATATACTCTTTATCAAGACGAACTACTTCTTCAAAATCAGTAATATCACTACGTCCACTTACCTGCCACATACCAGTGATGCCCGGTTTGATAGCCAGTCTCGCACGATGATGAAGCTCATAAAAATTCGTTTCCGAAATCAAAGGTGGCCTAGTTCCAATTATTGACATATCACCTTTCAATACGTTAAAAAACTGCGGAAATTCGTCAATACTTGTTCTTCTAATAAAATCCCCAATACCAGTCTTATGTGTTCCATCTGGAAGAATTTTATTTCCAATAACTCGTGGGTCAAAATCCAATTTGAACATCTTTTCATCACCCAGTTTGTTATCTTTCATCAGTTCAGCCTTCCGTTCTTCTGCATCCATATACATACTTCGGAACTTATACATTTTGAATCTCTTTCCATTCTTTCCTACACGTTCCTGTGCAAAGAAAATCGGTCCCGGTGATGCTATGTAAATTGCTGGAGCAACAAATATAAACAAGATTCCAGTAATCAAGCATCCTACCAAACCTCCGGCAATATCCATCAGCCGTTTCAGCATCAGATCTCTTGTAGATGCATAGTTAATACTGGTAGTCAGTACTGTATAATCTCCAACTTTTTCTACAAACTGTTTTTTCCCCGGTACGCTTTGTACCTTTGCAAGATTCAGATGAACGGTTACTCCGGTTTCCGTAAACTGCTCGATCAGTTCTTTTGGATATGGAACTACACCGGATGTCACAATCAGAACTTCATCAATCCATTCCTTGCAGACATATTCAGCAGCATTTTCCATATTTGCTACTACTTTCACACCATCAACATACTTTCCTGTCATTTCCTTATCTATAACAGCAATTCCAGCAATCTTATACCGGGCATAATTATGCTCTTTCATGCTCTCTACTACTGCACTCACTACATCTGCTGAAACAACAAGAAGTAAGGAACGATTTTCACCATCTTCCATTTTCTTCCTAAGCAAATGTTTCCACAGCTCTCGTACCAGATAAGTAAGTAGAATATAGATAACGATATTCAGTACCAATGCCAGTCTGGAATATTGTTGTCCTTCCTGAAGCATAAACAAATAAAGCAATAAACATGCTCCAAGAATTACTCCATGCTGTGCTGTTACAACAAAATCTTTATAGTAGCCTCTTTTCAAAACGTTTTTCAATGTTCCCATTGCAAACAGCACTACCAAATCTGCTACTTCCATAAAGACAGCCATATTTCTGTAAAGAATTAGCTGGTATGGATTAGCTCCATATCCGCTTAACGCATACGCCAAAACGAACGCCACCTGCAAGCAGATTAAGTCCAAGATGATAAAATCCACATGTTTTATCCATCCTGTAGAATCTTTTCTATACATACTTTCTTTCCCCTTTACTCATTTTTCAGATCCCATTACGTTCGTTTTCAACTAACTGCTACAATCCTCTGACTTACCAACGAACAAAGACTTTTTATAAGAAAATACGCAGTCCTTCACAGAACTTTGTATATTACATTCAATACTACTAAGAAACAATCTATGCCCGGCACATAACCCAATTATCAGGGCAGGCAAAGCACAATAAAAAAATGGATTTCGATTAATCAAGAAATGTGATTCTATTTGATAATAGATAGCAGCCATAAACAGACAGCCTATAGAAACTGCCAGATAGATTTTCCGATGTTTCATCAGATTCTTGCCATATTCAATTTTTCCGTTTGCTTCTTTCCCACTATAAGGGGCTAGGGAATTGTATTTGCACTCAGCGATCCGCTTCTGCTTCATTTTTCATACCTCGCTTTACCCCCCCCCACACACACATACACACTCTGGGGGATTTTAATTTTTTAGTTTTTCATTGTTCATATCTGCAACTAACGTCCCTTAGCCTGTCATTCTTTTCAGACTAACAGGCTCAAGTTTTCTCCTTTTCGATTTTTTTATTGCTCTGTGATTGGGTCAAACTGAGCATCCAAAGAGCCATCCAATATCTATGAACTGCTATAATGTGACCCTGCTGCAGCAATGAAAAATCGAATTATCATAAAACGTTTAAGCCACACATGCCGCATAAATACTGGAGTTTTCTCTGGTTGTCCCTATTATATCTCGGACTCCTACCAGCGACATATCCCCCTTTAAGATGTTAAAAAACTGTGGGAATTCATCGATACTCCAGTCGCTTATAAAGTTCCCGATTCCTTTCTTGACCGTTCCGTCCGGAAGCTTTTTGCTCCCAATAATACGAGGGTCAAAGTCGAGTTTAAACATCATACCGCCCTGGACACGATTCTCTGCCATCAGTTCGGCTTTCCGTTCTTCTGCATCCATATACATGCTCCGGAACTTATACATCTGAAACTTTTTCCCGTTCTTTCCTACTCTCGTTTGCTTGAAAAAGATAGGTCCGGGAGACTGCAGATAGATGGCTGGTCCGATAAAGATGAACAGAATAGCCGTAAATAGACACCCCAGGAGTCCTCCTGCGATGTCTAAGCCTCGTTTCACTATAAGCTGCCTGTGAGTAATATTGTTAATACTGGTAGTGAGAACGGTGTAGGTTCCAAGCTTCTCGACGAACTGCTTCTTTCCAAGAAGGTTTTGCGATTTGGCAAGCTTCATATGAACGACCACTCCCATTTCTGTGAACTTGTTAAGAAGTTCTGAGGGATATGGTTCACTTTCTGATATATTGACAAATACTTCATCTACCCATTCACGGCAAACATATTCTGTGAGATCATCCTCATTTGCCACAACAGGCACACCGTCTATTATGCTGCCTTTTGCTTTTTTATCAAGGATACATACTCCTTTTACAAAATAATCTGCATAATTCTTATTCTTAATGTTATCGATCACATCATTTACATTCTGGGCGGATGTAACGATTAAAAGGGAACGATTTCCGATCTCCACAAGGCACTTATGTAGAAAGGCCTTCCACAGATTACGAGCTACATAACTGATGATCAGATAAATAAACCCTGTATATACTATAACAAGTCTGGAATAATCATCTGCTTCTTTAAATAAGAATAAATAAAACACTGAACTCAGCGTTAGCAAAATATCATGTTTTAATGTCATGGTGAATTCTTGATAAAAGCCTCGTTTTAAAACATTCTTATATGAATCGAAAAAAAAGATAACCACGATGTCCAGGAGTGCGATGCTCCATATCATATCACGGTATAAAGAATTCGTGAGTATCTCCAGGTTTCTATGGCGTATTCCAAACGCCATCGTAAAAGAAATCCACAGACATATCACGTCTAAGATTATAAAATCCAGGTGCTTTAGCCAGCCCTGTACACTTTTCTTATACATATACTTTCCCCAATCCTGTTTCTTGTGCTGATTATCAAATGAAGTAAAAGAATTTCCATCCCCGCGAAATCCGGTCTTTCTCCTTTATCTGATAATCGTTTTTCTCATACTTCTTCTGCAAGTAATAATTTGGATAGAATTCCTATCCTGAATGTAAATTAAAATATTCCGGAACTGCTGTAACTTTTTCTTATTAAAAATCAAAAAATATACAGCTCTTCATAATGAATAAAGTATACCATATATTTCATTTTTATCATATTCCTAAATATGCCTAATTTCAACGTTTTAATCTGGTTATTTTTAGTAAAGTCAGACTATATTTTCAATTTTCCACCAAAAGTTTACTTCATTTTGTTGCTTTGTTATCAGTTTTTTACTATTTTGTATACAGTAAATGGAATGGGCAGGGGATTGGAAATAATTTTTAGAAATTTTCCTTAGAAATATTAAAAGTATCGTTTTCAACGATAACATTCCTATAGTGGACTGTCCCATTGATTTTTAAGTTACAGTCCACATGTATTTGCAGTCTCTCTAAGTCTGCCATCAATAAGCTGTTCAAAATTCACAGGTGAACTACCCATCACCTAAAGGTAATGGGCTTCTAAGAGCCTAACGGCTCTATTTAAGAAGTTTGATATTTAAGTTTCCACCTAACAAGTTAGGCAATCCTTATTCTTACAGGCGTGTCCACTTCGCCTCTACCGTATAGGATATTCATATCCACAACGCTACTTTTTTGCATGATATTTAACGCACCGTTGACATCAGCATTGAATGTTCTACCATCTGCTGTTTTGTAAAGACCACGATGCACTCTGTTTCCACTAAACTGATACTCTTTGGGATTATCAGTATTGTAAACAGGAATATCATCTTTATCCCCAAACGAAGATTTTGATGTATAGGATTCTTCCTGTTTTACAAATATAATACCGTTCAGTTCGCACAGATATTCAAGTTTACTTCGCAACTGACCATAAGGAATATTTACAAAATTCTGGTTGTTCTGCTTACCCATATGGCTGCCACACTGAAATGTTTCGTTATAGCCAACAACGAGTGTTCCTATATCATTGTTAATGCAATAGTCTATAACCTTTCGAGCTGCTTTGTTCATGTAGTCGTTAACCTTGTTGTTGCGGTCACGGGCTATAGCTTTTTGACGATTGGTAGTCTTTTTGCCAAAGTGTTGTTTATCTTTAATGGACTGTAAACGGGTATTTTCTTTATTGAACCATTGGTTGATAGATTTTAGTCTTCTGCCGTCAATGATGAAAGATTTACCATTACTTGATACTGCGGTTACAAGATTATTTATACCTAAATCCAAAGCAAGTGCATTATCAGTGTTAAGATTTCTTTGAACACATTCCGCTTCATAGATATACTGAATCTCAAAGAACCTTGCATTAGCTTTAGGTATAATACGTATCTCTTTAACTTTTTTATCTAGTAGTACAGGTGGTATCGTAATTTCAATAATCTTATGAGTTTTCCTAAAACTATTTGAGAATGGAAGTATCAGCTTGTTACCATTAAGTCTTACAAAACCTATGACAAGTGTTGTATATCCATCTTGAGGAAGATAGTGTGGTAATTTGCAATCTTTTAAAGCATACTTGCCCTGCTTTGCAAGCTTCAGCAGCCCAAAGAATGCCTTAAATGAACCATCGACTTCTTTAAGTATTTGTTGTGCCATATTGGAGTTTAGTGCTTTGTAGTTAGGACTATTCTTTAAAAGGACATAATTCTTCTCGTATTTGAGAAATTCACCTTCTGTAAAGTAATACTGACGCACGTTGTAGATTGCTTCATTCGCAAGATTCTTGGCAGTATGACAGAGTTCTTTAATTGTAAGATAATCTTCCTTAGACAGATGTTTCACTTGTTGTTTCACTGTAAGATACATACGGTTTTCTCCTTTCGAAGACTCGGAAGCAAAATGTTCCTGTATATATATTATAGTATATATTTTACCTAAAGACCATATTTTCAGTGAATATATGTTCTCTATATCTGACGCCATTCATCCCACGGTCTAAAGACCATGGGTTTTCTGGTTGTAATACTATAAAATAAAGGAGAATGCTTAACTGCATTCTCCTCTTCTACAATTTATAATTATTATATTACTTATCTCCCATTATACTGATAACTAATGCCCTTCACAACATATCCTGTTGCTGTCTTTTTAAGCTTCAGTGTTGTTGTTCCAATATTGGTTCTGCCTTTCTCTCCGTAGATTCCATATCGGTTCTGTGTCGTTACTGTGTAGGTATTCTTACCAGTGCGTACAACCTTTTTAATCTTATAATCTGGAATCATATCTCCGAAGTCTCCGCCACAGTACATGTATGGATCTTTATAGAACTTACTGTCGGAGCTACATACGAACATTGCCTGATTCTTATTTTTCTTGCTGCTCTTAATCTTGCTGACAGAAGCGCTCTTACCAAAAAGCTTCCTAGTCTCTGAACGAAGCTCCTTCGCTGTATAGCTGTAGTCACCTTTGTAATTATATCTTACGAATACGGCGATGGATAACTTCTGATTATCGTTAAGCTTCATCTTTACTGGCTTGGTAGTGGACCATACGCTTATGTTCATCGCTGTCGTATATGCTGTCATCTTCTTACTGATATCCTTTATCTGACGATTCCCTGCCATCTGTCTGGTCACATCTGCTGATGCTGCCTTTGCATGTACTGGAGCAAATGGAATAAGTGTTACTGTCATGAGTAATGTGGCTAAAATTGTACTTAATCTTTTCTTCATAGGGAATCCCTCCTGCCTTTTGAACTTGGAATGTGGTGTAGATAATACGCTATTTAAATGCTTTTTTAATGTGCTTTAAATGCTATCTTCTGTACTACATTTCCTATAGTTTTATTATAATATTTTTGCTGTGGAAGTACCATAACAGAAGTGTTATTTTTCTTTACAGGTGGGATAAGAATGTATAACAAAAGTGTTACAAAAATAGGAATTTGCCGCAGGCAAAGGAGACGCCCCCGAAGAGAGTCTAACCCCTATATTTGTGACTTTAGTCGCGGCGGTT
>ERZ773248.732-NODE-732-length-36373-cov-4.945537_pt1 | contig 36373 bp, 20 predicted proteins | sample MGYA00580518_ERZ773248 | MGnify/ENA primary metagenome ERZ773248 (study PRJEB29015, sample SAMEA2737762) | human gut metagenome | biome: human gut; feature: human-associated habitat; material: faeces | place: China | collected 2012 ...
GACGAGCAGGTTCATCAGCAGATAATATCGGTACAGCACGCTCTGCACGTCCTGCGCCGCAGAGCCACCGAAGTAGCCCTCGACAATACGCGGCACGTCCTCGGGGGCGGCATGCCGCAGCTTGTCCGCCAGCGAGCCGCCCGCCGAGAAATCGAACTCGTGCTGCACACCGGCAAAGTCCGTGCTGCCGAATACACCGTCCTCCGCACATGCGGAGGCCTGCAGCAGTGTATCCTTCGCTGTGCGGTAGCTTTCCGGCAGGGCGCTGACACGGGAGACCGGTGCGCCGATCGCGCACAGCGCGTTCCAGCCCAGCACCTGACAAAGCTCGTGCCGCAGGTTCTGACAGAACTCGTAGGCGGTTTCGCGCACAGCTTCCTCGGTCTCTCCGCGCAGCAGGAGCACCAGCCGGCGGCTGCCGCGGAAAAAGGCGCAGACCTCGCTTTCCTCACCGCACAGACGCTCGGTCAGCGCACGCACCTGCTCCTGCACGGCATTTTCCGGCAGGCGCACGATGCACACAAGATACTGCTTCGCTGTCAGCAGCAGCCCCCAGCGTTCTCCCTGTACAGCCGCCTCCGCAGTCGGCACGCTGCCCGAGAGCAGGTCGTTGAGAAAATGCTCACGCAGCACGTCCTCCTCGTGTTCGCTGCGGCTGTTTGCACCTTCCGAGCGAAGCTGCTGCTGCTCCTGCTCAATCTGCTCGGCAACCTGTCCAAGCGTTTCAAGCAGCTGCGCCGAGCTGACCGGCTTGAGCAGATACGCGTCCGCGTGCAGCGAAACCGCCTTCTGTGCATACTCAAATTCATCGTGTCCGCTGAGGAACACAATACGCAGCCACGGCATGGTGCGCCGCACAACCTTTGCCAGCTCCAGGCCATCCATAAACGGCATGCGGATGTCCGTAATGAGCACATCCGGCTTCATTTCCATCAGCATAGGCAGTGCCATTTCGCCGTCCGGCGCTTCACCTGCAAACAAAAAGCGTTCCTGCTCCTTTTCAATGCAGTTGCGGATGCCATCCCGGATGATCTCCTCATCATCCGCAATAAATACACGCATCATAGCGTTTTCCCCTCCTGTTCGTCCGGTACGGTGAAGCTGATGCGTGTGCCGTGCCGGTATTCACTCTCGATCGTCAGTCCGCAGCCGTAATACAGCCGCAGACGCTGTTCCACATTGCGCAGACCATAGCCGCCCTTGCCGTCCGGATCAAGCGGTGCGCCGTTCTGCAGCGAGGCCCGCACCTCCGCAAGACGCTCGGGTGTCATGCCCATGCCGTTGTCCTCCACGGCGAAGTACATGCCGCCTGCCTGCCTGCGGCCGATCACGGTAATCTGCCCTCTGCCGCGCCTGCGCTTAATGCCGTGATAAATCGCGTTTTCAACCAGCGGCTGCAGCACGATTTTCAGCATATACCGCTCGTGCAGCGCGGGATCAATATCAATCGTATACCGCATGATGCTGCCGTACCGCACCGACTGAATCTGCAAATAGTTTGCAACGTGCTGTTCCTCGCGCTCGACCGTGATGTAATCCGCGCCGCGGCTGAGCGAGATGCGCAGAAAGCCGGTGAACGCCATCGTCATCTCGACGACCTCGCTGTTGCGGCCCTCTTCGGCCAGCCAGACGATGGTTTCCAGCGTATTGTACATGAAATGCGGCGTGATCTGCGCCTGCAGCGCCCGCAATTCAGCTTTTTTGATGGTCTTTTCCTGCTCGACCCGCTCATGAATGAGCGCACCCAGCTGCTCCGCCATTGTATTGAGATCGCGTGTCAGCAGATGCAGCTCGTCGATCTCAGTCGGCGGGACGCGCTCGGTCAGCTCACCGGCGGCAATGCGGTTGGCAAACTGCTCCAGCTGCCGCAAAGACGCGCCGATCGCACCTTCCAGATTGTCAGATGCCCGAATAGTCAGCCAGATCATCACGCCGACCAGCGCAATGAGTGCAAGCGCTGCCGCACCCAGTCCGTGCTGAATGCGGGCATTGAAACGGCCCATGCGGGCGATCTCATTCTCGATATAGCGGTCAAGCATGCTGCCCGCCAGATGGCCGACGCTGTGAATCTCGCGGTATAGCGATTCGTTGCGGCTGACTGCGGCACCGGCGTCCATCTGCGTTTCAAGCTGATCAACGTAGCTGTCGATCGTGCGGATGGCGCGCAGCGCCGCGTTGAGGTACTGTGCCTCGTCCTCTCCGGCACTGTCCAGCATATCGTTCAGTTCCCACAGAGCGCTGTCGATCAGCATCCGCTGCCGTCCATCCTCGAAGGAAATACGGCCGGAAACCACGTTCCACACCTCATCCGGCAGGTCCTGCACCAGCACAGTGCGCACTTCGGAGGCACGGGTCGTCAATGCAATATCCGCGCCATAGCGCTGTGTCAGCACAACCAGCAGACCGGCCAGCACGCACACCGGTAAAATCATGCAGACCACACTGCGCAGCAGCGACCGCCGCAGCAAGCCGTGCAGGCTGTGATGGGATTTACGCATCGGCTGTTCCCTCCTCCGTCAGCACGGCGGTGTCCGCCAGAGCGATATAGGGCTTCCACGGTGCCTTAGCAATCTGCTGGGCTGCGTCTGCGGTCAGCTCGGCCAGCTGGGTGTCATCCAGCGCACCGATTACGGCAACCTCCCCTTTTTTCTGCAGCGCGCGCAGCTCCGCACCGCCGCCAAACGCACAAACCAGCACATCCTTGCCCGGTTTGCGGCCGTGGCTGTGCAGATAATCCACTGCACCGAGCGCCATTGCGTCATTCTGGGCGAAAATGTAGCCGATTTCGTCCAGATGATCCTCCATCTCCTCCAGTATTTCGCGGCCGCGCGAGCGCATGCCGTCGCCGCACAGGCTGTAGGTTACGGTCAATCCGTGTTCCTCCAGAGACGCGCGGCAGCCGCGTGCAATCTCTCTTGCATCCGAAGCATTTACCGTGCCGTAAAGCTCCAGTACACCGTCCCGCGGCATGCGCTGCTGCAGAAGCGCATCCGCCGCCTGCTCGGCGAGCGACGCATAATCAAATCCTATATGCTGCAGCGGCACATCATCTACGCCGCGTATCGCGTGGTCTATCGACAGCAGAGGCACGGAGGCGGATTTTGCTTCGCGCAGCACGTTGTCCCAGCCGCTTTCCACCAGCGGCGTAAATGCGATTGCGTCCACCTGATACACGATCAGCGCACGCACGGCTTCAATTTGTGCCTCCTGCGTGCGCTCGACCGGCATTTCCAGCACTTTGAAGCCATGTTCCTCCGCCGCATGTACAAGCGCTTCGGACTGCGCTTCGCGCCGGTCATCCTCTGCCGCCGTGGTGACAATGCCGAGCACCGGCACATGGGCATTCTCTTTCTCCGGCTGTGCCAATCCCTGCAGCAGCCGCAGCAGCACAACTGTGCAGAGCAGCAGCAATGCCGCCCCTTTCCATCGCTTCATGGTTTTCTCTCCGTTTCTTGTTCTCTCCTGAATGATTTAATCATATCACACTTTGGAGGAATGAGCCAAATGTATTTAACCATAGTATAAAAACTATCCAAATAAGCGCCCATGATATTGTGCATATTCCCTCACTTAGACAGAGAAATATCTTCCGGCGCAGTCGGATCTACTTGCATTGGCTGTTGATATGCGGTATAATATGATTACACAAGGAAAGACAAAAGTGCACATCGTGCACGCGAAAAGCCCCGGTGTTCCAGCACCGGGGCTTTTCTATGCCGTTTGGTATGAGGCGGCTTATTCCTCAGGCTGACTACCGGTTACTGTTTCTGTCCAGCCATTTGCAAATGTAATATGCAACTACACTTGCCGCAACAGAAAGTAAAAAGATAAGAAAATATGCACGACGCGCACCCCCTTCCTGCCGATATGGGGAGTGGCAGCATAATCAGTATATCATAACCTCAGTAAAATCGACAAAAGGAGCGCAGATTGCAAACATCTGCGCTCCTTTTGCACCTGTATTACCGTTCTTCTTTTTCTGTCGGAATCTCCGTCTGCCCGGCTTCACGCGCCTTCCTACGCCGACGGCGCAGGACCGCAACAGTGCCGCCTCCGGCAGCAGCCAGCAGGATCACCGGCCAGAACATCACCGCACCGACGATGAGCGCTCGAACCGCGTCAACCAGACCGCGTGTTCCAGTCTTAGCCGCCTGCGCAAGCTGTGCGCCGAAGCCGCTGCCCTCAGGCGTTGCGGTCAGCGTCTGCACCTCTTCCAGAGCCACATAGAAGGTCGAAAATCCGACCAGATCATCGTAATGGCGCTTAGAGCCGGTCAGCGAGTCGATCTCGTATTCACAGTCGGCTAGCGCGTTCTCGAGCGAGATGATATCCTCCATCTTATCCGCCTGATCGAGCAGCGCCAGCAGCCGCTCGTGCTTGGTGGTCAGCGTTGCCAGACGGGTTTCGATATCGGTATACTGCTCGGTCACGTCCTCGCTCGAACGCGAGCTGTACACCACATGCACGCTGCTGCCGAGCTGCTCGTAAAACACCTCAAACTTCTCCTGCGGAATGCGCAGGACATAGCTTGCATGCCGGCTGCCTGCATCGCCGGAAAGACTGCTCGATTCAAGATAGCCGCCTGCATCCGCTGCCATTTTCTCAATATCTGCAGAGGCTTTGTCGAAATCCTGCGTTTCGAGCGTCAGATTGGCGTTCAAAATCAGCTTGGCATTCTTTCTCACCGCAGAAAAGTCCGCACCGCTCTCAGCGGTATCTGCCGACGCATCCTCGGTCCAGCCGTTCGCGTCATCCGGCATACTGCCGCTGTCACCGGTTGCCGCCGATGCCGAGTTGCCAACGCCTGCTCCGCAGGCGGAAAGCAGCAGCAAAAGTGCAAGGAACAGGGGGAACAATCGTTTTTTCATAACGGACACCTCGTTTCTTGAGCGGTGCGGCGCACGGCCGCTGTATTTTCTCTTGTTACTTGATTAGACGAGATGCCGTGCAATTTGGTTCCCTCTGTTCTGTATATCAATCAAACAATTTTTAATACCGCATTCTATTGAAATTGCGGTCGATTTTGCGTCTTTCTCTTGCAACTCTGTCGTTCTTCACCTATAATAAAATATAATAAACAAATAAATATTCAGCAAACCAGGCGAAAGCCTGCGACGCAAAGCTAAGAAGCCGCTTTCGCAATGACTGCGAAGCCAGCTTCACAGGGCCTGTAAACTGGCAGCCAGCTGCCTCGTTTGAGATGCACAGATGCATTACCGATGCAGCAGTGCATCTTTTTCCTTTTACAGAGAAAAGCCGGACGCATTCCGGCTTACGGAGGGGCATATGAACAGAATTACAACCAGACTGAAACGGTACGGCTGTCTGCTGCTGTGCATCTGCCTGCTTATGCCGCTGCTGCAGGGCACAGCCGCCGCTGTGCAGGATTCCTCTGTCGTGCGAGTTGCATGGTATCCGGATTCTGCCTACAACATCACCTGCGAAAACGGCGAACGCAGCGGCTATGGCTACGAATATCAGCAGTCCGTCGCCGCATATACCGGCTGGACCTATCATTACATCGAAGCAAACTGGCCGGATTCACTGAACATGCTGCAAAAGGGCGAAATCGACCTGATGGCTGGCGTATCCTACGCCGAGGGCCGTGCCCAGACCATGCTGTTTTCCGATCTGCCGATGGGCGAAGAAAAATATTACCTGTATGCAAATCTCGCCGCTGCCAACATTTCCGTATCCGATTTGACCACCCTGAACGGCAAGCGCATCGGCATGCTGTCCGAAAGTATCGCGACCACGCAGTTCTGCGAATGGGAGACGCGCCACGGTCTGCACACCGAGCATGTGACCATCACCAGCGACGAGGACGCAGCCGCCAAGATCGCCGGCCGTGAAATCGACGGTTTTATCTCGGTCGAGAGTCCCCGGTGGCAGAAATACGGCCTGTCCGCGATCACCTCGTTCGGCAGCTCGGATGTTTACTTCGTGATCAGCAAAAGCCGTCCCGACCTCAAGGAAGCGCTCGATAATGCCATGCGCCGTATTGCACACGACAAGCCGTTCTATCAGGATGATCTGTATCAGCGCTATCTGTCTGCCCAGTCGGTCGAGCTCCTCTCAACCGAGGAGCAGGACTGGCTCCGGCAGCATGGCGCCATCCGCATCGGTTTTCTGAATCATGACACCGGCATCAGCAACTTTGATATCCAAACCGGTGATGTTACCGGTGTTCTCACGGATTATGTCGTATATGCGACGAATTGTCTGGGGGATAACGCCTTGCATTTCGACCTGCACGGCTTTGACACGCAGCTTGAGCAGCTGCAGGCACTGCAGAACGGTGAGATCGACCTGATTTTTCACACCAGCCAAAACCCGCGTGCCGCCGAAGAGAACGGTCTTGCTCTGTCGAACACCGTCTTGAGCTTCAGTCAGGCGGCGCTTACCACGAAGAACTATTTTAATGAGCTTGAGCCAAACACCGCTGCCATCCCCAAGAACGATTTTTCGCTCAAGCAGTACCTTTCCTATAATTATCCCAAGTGGACGATCCTCGAATACCCTTCAGCAAATGACGCGATCAAAGCCATGCGGACCGGCAGTGCGGACTGCTATGTAACGCGTGCCGGTCAGCTGCCGCGCTATATGAAGGACAAAACGCTGTACCGCGTGTTCCTCACACAGCCGAGCAAGACCTCGTTCGCCGTACGGCAGGGCGATACGGCTTTGCTGTCCATCCTGAACAAGACGCTCAAAACCATGCCTTCTTCCCTGCTGACCGGTGCACTTGCCATGTACGACAGTGCGCCCGAAAAGGTCACCGCTGCGGACTTTGTCAAGGACAATCTGACCACTGCCTCTGCTGTGTTCATCCTGCTCTCTCTGCTGCTGTTCGGTCTGTTCCGCAAGGCCCGGCAGTCCGCCAAACAGGCGCATGAGCTGAACCTCAAGCTGCAGCAGAGCCAGACAGAGCTGCAGGAGGCGCTCACGCAGGCCAAGGCTGCCAACGCCGCCAAAACAACGTTCCTGAACAACATGTCGCACGATATCCGCACACCCATCAACGGCATCATCGGCATGCTGACTATCATTCGCAAAAATAAGGACGACCACGCGCGCATACGCGATTGTCTGCATAAAATCGAGCTGTCCTCTCAACTGCTTCTGTCTCTGGTGAACGATGTTCTGGATATGGCTCAGCTGGAAAACGGCACCGCCGTTCTGCGGAGCGAATCCATGAATCTGGATGAAGTCTGCGGCAGCATTACCAATTCGGTGCTGTTTCAAGCGGAAGCCGCCGGTCTTACCGTCACCGGTGAGCATGACGATTTTTCCGGTATTTACGTCCGCAGCAGTGCGCTGCATCTGAAAAAAATCCTGATGAATCTGTTCACCAACTGCGTGAAATACAACAAGCCCGGCGGTTCCATCCATATGCAGATGCACATGCTCGAACGGACGGACGAGAAGATCACCTGCCAATTCATCATCGAGGACACCGGTCTGGGCATGTCCGAGGATTTCATCAAAAACCATCTGTTCAATCCGTTTGAGCAGGCGGACAAGTCCCCCCGCTCAAGCTATATGGGTACCGGACTCGGCATGTCTATCGTGCATCAGCTCATCGAGCAAATGGGCGGCACCATTTCGGTGGAGAGCAAACTCGGTGAAGGCAGCCGGTTTACCGTCGTACTGCCTTTTGAACTCGATCGTGACGCGACCGCAGCAGCAGCTTCGCCGCAGACACAATCAGATATTGCCGGCACGCGGCTGCTCGTTGCCGAGGATAACGAGCTCAACATGGAGATTGCGATCTTCCTGCTACACGACAGCGGTGTGCAGACCGTGCCGGTGCAGAACGGCAGGCAGACGCTTGCAGCCTTCCAGGACTCCGAGCCGGGCAGCTTTGATGCCATTCTCATGGACGTGATGATGCCCGAGATGGACGGTCTGGAGGCTGCAAAAGCTATTCGGGCACTCGACCGGCCGGACGCGAAAAACATTCCGATTATCGCTATGACAGCCAACGTCTTCAAAGAGGACCGCGAGAAGTGTCTCGCCGCAGGCATGAACGCGCATCTGTCTAAGCCGCTTGACGCCGAGGCGATGAAACGGACCATCTCCGAGCAGCTGAAAAAGCGGAAGTAAACACAAAAAGCGGGAGAAACCCTTGGATTCTCCCGCTTCAGCTTGTCGAAAAAGTTTGTATTAAACCAATTTTATCATATTGCGCGACAGCGCGTGTTTAAATAGAGTTTGCTTTGCAAATTCATCAAAACCGGGGACATGCGCCTTGGTTTTGATACTTATAGAAGGAGAAAGTTTCTGCATAGGAACTTGCGGACGACTTTGGAACGGCCTGCGGTCCGTTCCTGCTTGTCGGCGAAACTGTAGTTTCGCGACAGCCTCAAGCGGGAGAAACCCTGGTTTCTCCCGCTTTTACTCTGCAAATCTTACTCTATTTCCTCATCGTGCTCCATCGCTCTGACAAGCGGCGCCACCATCTGCTTCTTCCGGCTGACAACGCCGGGCAGGACGACCGAATGCTCGCCGCAGTCGGTCTTGAAGGCCGCACGAACCAGCTGCTGCGCGCCCTTGCCGACGTAGAGCAGCTCTGTCTTTTCCTCGATAATGTTGGTCAGCATAGCGAACAGCATGGACAGACCGCTCGATGCCAGGCAGCTTTCCATGTACTCGAGCATTTTATCACGGATGCCGGACAGCTCGTTCTCACTGACACTCGTCACCTGCGAAATCGCAATCTTCTGATTCTGCGCCTGGAAATACTTGAAATCCATGTGGAACAGCTCATCCATCGAGCGATCGAGCAGACGCGAGCTGGAACGGAACATTTCTGTTGCATACTGCTTGATGTCCAGACCGGCGATTTTCGCCAGCTCTTCTGCAGCCATGCGGTCAAGCGGCGTACACGTCGGCGAGCGGAACATCAGCGTGTCCGACAGGATTGCCGAGCACAGCAGACCCGCGATTTTCGGCTCGATCTCCACGTTGTGCTCATGGTACATCTGCGTGATGATGGTCGCGGTGCAGCCGAGCGGCTGATTGCGGAAGTAGATTGGTCCGCTGGTCTCCACCGAGTCAATGCGGTGGTGGTCGATGATTTCAACAATATTGGTCGAACGAATGCCTTCGGCGGCCTGATCGCGTTCGTTGTGATCGACCAGAATGACCGACGGACGCTCCAGATCCAGCAGGTTACGCTGTGAGAACATACCGACGTATCGTCCCTGTTCATCCATCAGCGGGTAATAGCGGATACGCTTTTTGGAAACCGTGCGCTTTACATCCTCAACCGTTTCCTCCGGCTCGAAGGTGATGAGACCCTTTTTCCGCATCACATGCCGCACCGGAACCGCCTGACCGATAACCTTGACACAGGTGTAGGTATCATACGGGGTGGCGATGATGGAAACGCCGTTTTCCGAGGCCAGCTTTCGGATGGTGCGCGAAACCTTGGAGCCGAGGCCGATGACTATACAGCCGGCGCTCATCTCAATGGCGCACAGCTGGCTTTCATAGCGGTTGCCGAGAATAACCATATCATTTTTGCCGATGTAGTCCTCGAGCACGTCCGGATTAGCCGCCGCAACGACCACACTGCCCTGCTCAAACCGCTGGTCAATATCGCCAACCTCGAGCGTGCCGTCAAGCACATCGACCAGATTCCGATAGCTGGTCTTGGCCTCCGCCAGCGCATTGGCGTCCTGATCCTCGATGTAGAAGCGCGCGATATCGCCCAGCGTCAGCAGACCCTTCAGGCGGCGATCCTCATCAACAACGGCCAGCGTCTGAATATCATTTTCGTTCATGTAATCCCATGCACGGTGCAGCGACAGCTCCTCGCTGATGCCCGGCACCTCGCGGTACTGCACATCGCTCAGGCGCGGCTCAAACGACTTGATGTAGCGCGGCGGCTCCACGCCGAAGCGTTCGAGCACAAATTTGGTCTCCGCATTGACGTGACCCGCGCGGCAGGCTATGTATTCTCCGCCGGTCAGCCTGCGCTTGAGGTGCGCGTAGCAGATTGCAGAGCAAATGGAATCCGTATCCGGATTGCGGTGTCCGATAACAAAAACTGGGTTCATGCACTGATGCTCCTTTATGTGATAAGGGATGGCTCCCCTTCGGAATCCGTTTGATGGAATGAAACCTTGTGGTTTGATTGTATCATTTAACCGGGGAAATCGCAAGGTATGGAAGAGGAATCCGACTCAAAACCATCTGCGGGCGCACTGCGTAGGCGATGGAGCTGACAGCACGGATTCCGCCGCTGCACCGAAAATCCTGCCGAAGTCCGCTTCTCCGTCTGCTCACCTACCTTTTAAAAAACCGAAAATCGCAGCAGTCACCGCCGCAGCCCAGCGTTTTTGTGCGCGAAAAGCCGAGCTTGTGCAGTCCGCCGTAGGTCACGTCATCCACGTCGCAAAACAGCGGGCACAGCTCCGGACAGCCGTTTTCCCGGCACGCCGTGTGCCAGAGACACTTGGTAATCGACGCGGAAAAGTGCGTTTTGTCGTGTTCCTGTGTGCTCTCCCACAAGTCGGAGGTACGCATGATTTTGAGAAAGCAATAGCTGTAAATCCGATAAAATCCCGGCACAGACTCCATTTTCGCCGTGAAAGCGTGCTTTTCTGCTGCCACCCAGTCCATCATGTACGTCCGCATGTGCGTAAATGTTTCCTCCGCAGGCAGCTCTGTCTGCAGCACCTTGTACAGCGCAATACGCGGCAGAATGGTCTGCACCAGTGTTTTCATCTGGTTTTTGGACCTGTTTGCTGCGGTTTTGATTAACCTATCCAGCATTTTTTCCTGTCGTGAAAACAGCGAGCCGCCCCTGCTTCCGCCGAAGGTCTGTATCAGAAATACCTTGATTTGCTTTTGCTGTTTGCTTTGCATAATTCCTTCATCTCTTTGCTTTTATGGGATTCCAGTGTCAATCCATAGTTAGTTCACCCTAACTATACCACACTGACTTCCAATATACCATCCTGATACACAAAAATCCCTGCCGATAATCGACATAGTATTGCTTTTTCGGCATAGCCTGATCGAGCTTCACTTCCCATATCATTCCGTCAGATACTATGGCGCACATCAAAAACGGCTCTTTCCCGAAGGCAAGAACCGTTTCCCTTTGTCTTACATACCCAGAAACTGTACATACTCTGCGGCGGACATCAGCGGCGCATCCAGTTGTGTACGGGGCTCTGCTGTGACCTCGCCCTGTGCCGCAAACTCATAGCCGGCCTGCTCGGTCAGCAGCGGACTTTTGAGCGGGATCAGCCGGTCTGCAAAATTCTTAAGCAGCGCCGTCATGTTCCACGAATACACTGGCGAGTCCAAGCAGACCACATCCGCAGACTGATATGCGCGAAGCAGCTTCTCCATGTCATCGTGCTGCACGCACTGTCCGATGCTGTAATCGCCAAGATGGTACAGCTCGGTTTCCGCTCCGGCACGAGCCGCGCCCGCCAGAAAGACCCCGAGCATGCATCCAGCGGCACTCTTTTCGCCCACTGGACTGCCGTTGAATGCCGTAAATTTCATTGTTTTCTTTTCTCTTTCGTTTGCTGAAACCTATTGCAGCAAGCAAACGAGAGGGAAACAAGGAACGCTCCGTAGCGTCCAAAAAGCTCGCCGGTTTATCCCCTTCCCAAAATCGCATCCAGGTCCTGCTGCGGATTGGTGGTCGGGTGCAGATCGTAGGTCTCCACCAGTGTTTTGACCACGGTTTCCGACAGAAACGCCGGCAGCGTCGGTCCAAGGTAAATATTCTTCACGCCGAGCGCAAGCAGCGTCAGCAGGATGCACACCGCCTTCTGCTCGTACCACGAGAGCACGAGCGTGAGCGGCAGGTCGTTGACCGTGCAGCCGAACGCATCCGCCAGTGCAAGCGCAACCTTGATGGCGCTGTACGCATCGTTGCACTGGCCCATATCCAGAATGCGCGGCAGGCCGCCGATTTCGCCCAGATCGAGGTCATTGAAGCGGTATTTGCCGCACGCAAGCGTCAGAACCAGCGTATCCATCGGCGTGGATTTGACAAACTCGGTGTAGTAATTTCTGCCCGGATGCGCGCCGTCACAGCCGCCGACCAGAAAGATATGCCGCACCTTGCCGCTCTTGATGAGCGAGATGATCTCCTCCGCGTGAGCCAGCACCGCGCCGTGTGCAAAGCCCGTCATCAGCATATGCCCGCCGTTGATGCCGCTCATGCTGTGGTCGTGCTCGTACCCGCCGAGCGCGAGCGCCTGCTCGATGATGGGCGAAAAGTCCTTGCGGCCGCACGCATCCGCCTCGATATGGCGCAGACCCGCATAGCCCACCACCGAAGTCGTGTACACGCGGTCCTGATAGCTTGGGCGCTGCGGCATCAGACAGTTGGTGGTGAACAGCACCGGCGCGGGAATGTTCTCGAACTCCGTCTGCTGGCTCTGCCATGCCGTGCCGAAATTGCCCGCAAGGTGCGGATGTTTTTTCAGTCCCGGATAGCCGTGCGCGGGCAGCATTTCGCTGTGCGTGTAGATGTTGATGCCCTTTCCCGCCGTCTGCTCGAGCAGCTGCGCTAAGTCGCCCAGGTCGTGCCCGGAAACCACGATGAACGGGCCTTTTTTGATGTCGGTCGGCACTTTTGCGGGCTGCGGCGTGCCGAATGTGCCCGTATTGGCCTCATCGAGCAGCTCCATGCACCGGAAATTCACCTGCCCGAACTCGACGATCAGCGCCAGCCATTCCTCGACCGAATGCGGGCGATTGACCGCGCACAGGCCCTTGTAAAACCACGCGCTCACCTCGTCATCCGTGTAGCCAAGATTCATCGCGTGGTGTGCATAGGCGGCCATGCCTTTCATGCCGAACAGCAGCGTGGAACGCAGCGAAACCGTATCCGTGTCGCCCTTCCACAGCTCCACGACCGCACACGGTTTTCCGCCGAATTTCTCTCGTTCCGCGCGTACCCGCTCGGTGAATTCCGCAATCGCCTGATTGTCAAAATTGACATTGGTCAAGGTGATGAACAGGCCGTCCATCAGCAGCCGGTCGGCGATTTGTGTGCGTTGACCGGCCGCAGCTGCCGCCTCGGCCAAGCGAATGAGTTCGTACACCAGCTCATCCTGCAGCGCTGCCGTATCCGGCTGCTTGCCGCAGACACCCACGCTCACGCAGCACTTGTTGCCTGCGGTCTGCTGGCACTGAAAGCAAAACATATCTGACATGAAAACACACTCCTTTTACGAGTAGTGTTGCCAAATTTGTCAGAAGGTATGCGTTGTTTTTTGTTTCTTCAGCTGCTTCTGCGCCTCCAGATACATGGGTTCGGTATCGCACCGATCGTTGGTATCCTGCTCAGCGAGATTGCACTCGACGGCAAGGCATCTACTCTGTCCACCGAAGCGTTTCGGTGGGATCGGTTTGGGTAATCTTCCAAAATCATTCGTGCACCAGGACAATCGCATTCCTGCATCGTCTACTGAGATAAAAAGGCTGACCGGATTTCCGGCCGGCTTTTTTCTCCCTGTGCGCGATACTGTCCGCAAATTTTATCCATATTATTAAAACTGTGAAAAATGCCTTGCATATTCCACATAAAAAGTGCTATAATCATTGCGAAAAAATAAAAAAGGAGGCAAGTCCTATGGACAGTTGTGACAGACGAAATGTACATATGACGATGGATACAGACTATACTGCTGTTTCGAGCGTCCGTAAGCATCCTCTTTTGAAATAAGCGCTGAGCCTTGCTCCATCGTGATGAACAAGTCCACAACTGATGTTTGTGTCACTGTATCTGTTACGGTGGATTTTTTGTGCCCTTTTCCGGGCACAGAAGGAGGCTGATTATGAAAAAAGCAACATGGAAAAAAACATCTTTTGCCGAGAAAATCGTTGAGATCATCCGCACCTCCCCTTCGATCAATGAGATGCGGGAGCAGCTGCAGGATTATCACGACAACGATATCGCACAAAGCCTGCAATGCCTAAACCGCGCGGAACGCAATCTGCTGTACAGCGCGCTTGATGCGGAATGGCTGGCAGAAATCATCTCCTATCTGGATGATCCGGCGGAATACATTGATGAAATCGGCATTGACAAGCTGGCCGAAATTCTGAACGAAATGGATGCGGACGACGCGGTCGATCTGTGGGAGAACATCGACGAGAGCGTAAAAGTAAAGCTGCGCCCGATGATCGATGACGAAACCAAGTCAGCCATCCTGCTTATCAATTCCTATGACGACAGCGAAGTCGGCAGCCTGATCACGACCAACTACATCTGCATCAAGCAGAACCTGACCATTCGACAGGCCATGCACGAGCTGGTAAAGCAGGCCGGTGAAAATGACAACATTGGAACGATTTATGTAGTCGATGATAAAAACCGCTTCTGCGGTGCAATCGACCTGAAGGATCTCATCGTTGCCCGAGAGAACGTCCCTCTGGATTCCATAATCAGCTACGCGTATCCGTATCTGCTTGACCACGAGAAAATTTCAGAGAGCATCGAGAAGATCAAAGATTATGCCGAAGACTCCCTGCCGGTGCTGAATAAGGATAGAAAGATCATCGGTATCATCACCGCACAGGACGTTGTCGAGGCCGTGGATGACGAGCTCGGCGAGGACTATGCAAAGCTCGCCGGTCTGTCCGCCGAGGAGGATCTCAACGAAACCACCAGGGAAAGCATGAAAAAGCGCCTGCCGTGGCTGATCATCCTGCTGTTCCTCGGCATGGGCGTTTCGACCGTTGTCGGTGCATTTGAAGGCGTTGTAGCCGTGCTGCCGGTCGTTATCTGCTTCCAGTCGCTAATTCTCGATATGGCCGGCAACGTTGGTACGCAGTCGCTGGCGGTTACGATTCGTGTGCTGATGGATGAAAACCTGAGTGCTAAGGACAAGCTGCACCTCACCTTCAAGGAAATGAAGGTCGGCACCTGCAACGGCGCGCTGCTCGGCATTATGGCGCTTGTCTTTCTCGGTGCATACATAGCGCTGTTCAAGGGCTATGCCATCGGACATGCGTTCCTGATCTCCGGCTGCGTTGGCATATCACTGCTTGTAGCGATCGTGATTTCCAGTCTGGTCGGTACGCTCGTGCCGATCCTGTTCCATAAAATCAAGGTAGACCCGGCGGTTGCGTCCGGTCCGTTGATTACGACGATCAACGATCTGGTTGCCGTTGTAACATATTACGGTCTGGCATGGATTCTGCTGATTCAGCTTTTGCATATTGTTTGAGTGAAAAAACACCCTCTATATCGAATGATATAGAGGGCGTTTGCTATCTGTTTTTGCTTTTAATCATGCTTTCTGCGGATACCGAAGTACGCCAGTCCCATTGCGGACAGACCGCACAGAGCCGCCCACAGACCGCCGATATCGCCGGTTTTCGGAACGCTGGACGTCGGAGTCTTGCTGTCGAGAATGTTCACTGTCTTCGTTTTATCCGGCGTCTTGGTCTGTGTTTCCGGCTTGGTCGTCGGAACCTTGCTGTCCGGGATGTTCTCCGTCGGCTTCAGCGGATCAAGCGGCGTAGGCTGATCCGGAATGTCAACCGGAGGCTTCGGATCGGGATCGGGGGTCGGTTTCGGGTCCGGCTTGTGGTGACCGCCGCCGCCACCGCCACCGCCGGATCTCTTGCTGTTGGTGATGGTGAAGCCATCTGCCATGCTGCCGGAAATCGAGGTATTAAAGCCGTCAACGGCCTCCTCTTCGACGGTATAGGTGTAAGCGCCGTCCAGATTTGCAAAGGTGTACGACCAGGTCTTGCCGTCCTTGTCGGTGGATCTTTCGCTCAGAAGCACCGTACCGATCGCGGTTCGCGTGCCGTCCTTCGCAATGCGGATAAGGTTTACGGTAACAGCGGTCGGATACGCGCTTGCGCCGCTCCAAACCTTGTGTACGGTGAGGGAAACCGGATTTTCCAAGGTGTCCTCACCCGGGATGATCACTTCGCCGTTTGTGCCGACACCGCCGCCGCGCTCTGCGGTATTGCCCATAATCTTGAGCGGTGCGGTTTCAGCCAGTGCCTTGCTCTCTGCGGAAACAACAGCCTTGAGACCGTAGCCATTGGTCGCACCGGAAGCCGGCTTAACCGGAGCACCCGGATTCGCTGCATCATAGCGGTCGCCTCCGAAAGCACCGTAGTTTTGATCACCCGCGCCGATCGAGGTATCGCGGTACCAGGTTACCAGTCCGCCGCCGTACATTCTGCCGCTGAAGCTGGTGGAATACGTCTCGTTCCACTTGAGCAGGAATGCCGCATCATCAGCAGATTTGCCTGCCGTATTGCCGAATACAGCTGCATCCGTGCCAAGGCTTACCGTGCCCACCGGGCAGGACCAAATGCCGCCGCCCTGAATGGTTGCCTTGTTTGCGGTGATCAGCGCATTCTTAATCGTGATCGACCACGGTGCATGGCTGACGTAAACGCCGCCGCCCTGTCGATACGCCGTATTGTTTACAATATTGCCGCCTTCGAGTACCACGCGGTCTCTGCCGGACCAGCTGTATACACCGCCGCCGCAGGATGCCGTATTGTCCGAAATCGTGCCGCCGGTCATGTGGAACCGGCCGCCGCCAACCGTGTCATTCTCGCTCAGAACGGCCGTTGCAACGCCGCCGCCCATACCGTTGGTCTTGTTGCCGGAAATCGTGCCGTTTGTCATTTCAAATGCTGCGTCATTCTCTACGAAGACACCGCCGCCGCCTGCATTCGGCTGCTGAATTGTATTGGAATCGACTGCCGTGCTGTTGCCGGAAATCGTACCGCCGGACATGGTGAACGTGCCGTTCTCACGCACGCATACACCGCCGCCGCGCTTTGCCGTGTTGTCGGCAATCGTGCCGCCGCTCATGGTGAGAGACGAAGTGCCGTTTACGAGTACGCCGCCTGCCGCGTTATACTCCGATGCGGTATTGCCGGAAATCGTGCCGTCCGTCATCGTCATGGTGCCGTCTGCGAGGGCAACCGCGCCGGAATACTGGTTCTTGAACGTACATCCGGTGATTTTGCCGCCGTTCATGGCAAATTTGCCGCCGTTCTTCACATAAACCGCGCCGCAGTTTGCGGACGAAGCGGAAATGCTGCTGAGCTCGCCGTTCCCCATGGTGAAGGAGCCGCCGTCCACCGTAATCGCACCCATGTTCGAGCCGCTCAGGCTCATGCGGGTGATCGTACCACCGTTCAGCGTCATTGCGCCGTTTACCTCGGCAAACGAGCCGTTAGCGATGCGGAAGCAGGAGAAATTGAAGCTGCCGTCCAGAATCAGCGCCGCGCCTTGCTCCACGCGGAAAGCCGGACCGGTGAAGCCGTTCTTGAACACAACCGAAAGGCCCTTGCCTTCATCGGTCAGCGTGATGGTCTTGCCGGACGGAATCGTAACCGTGCCGCCTACAATGAAGCTCTTGTTTGCGGTAATGGTGGTGTTTTCCCCTGCCGCGTCAACGGCCTGCTGCAGCGTGCTTTCTTCGCCTTCGCGGATATTTTCGCCATCGACAGTGACCGCAAACTTTACGGCAACAACGGCAGGAATCGTCAGCGGATTCGAGTCGATCGCAACATCTGCCGAGCATGCTTCGATATAGAAGTAGGTGATATTGGTATCGCTGTTAAATGCCTTACTGCCGATGGTCTGCAGCTGGCTTTTGCCCTTGCCCTGTTCGCCAATCTGCACGGAAGTCAGCTTGGTGCAGGTGCTGAATGCACCGGCCGAGATGGTCTGTACGCTGTCGGCAAGCTCCAGCTTTTCGATACCGGTTTTCGTGAAGGCTGCCGTACCGATGAAAACAACCCCTTCAGGGATGATCAGCGTGCCGGAAAGATTCGGACAGTTGTAGAATGCGTAGTTTCCAATATTTTTCAGCGTGCCCGGGAACGTAACACTGCTGATGGCAGTGCCGCGAAATGCATAGGTACCCAGAAAAGTCAGCGCATTCGGCAGAACCAAATCGCCCTCAATCTTGACATCCTTAAACGCATTATTTCCAATCGAAGTAATCGAATTCGGCAGCTGTAATTCTCCGGTCAGACCGCTGCCGCTGAATGCGCTTTCGCCAATCGACGTAACAGAATCCGACAAGTGCAGCTTGGTCAGACCTGCACACTTGCTGAACGCACTCTTGCCGATGACCGTGATATGAGACCAGTCAACGCCGGTAATTCCGGTGCTCGAAAATGCGTTTTCCGGAATTTCGGTAATGCGTTCCGGCAGAACGACCGTGCCGGTGATACCGGTCGTATTCGCGAACGCGCGGATACCCAAAGACTCGAGCGCATCAAAGGTATGCTCACCCAGCTCCAGCGAGAAGGACTTCATATTATTGAAGGCTTCCTGTCTAATGCTCGTCAGTGCGGAGAAATTCAGGCCTTCCAGCGCAGTCAGCGAAGAACAGTTCATAAATGCCTGAATACCGACAGAAGTAATCTTGGACAGATCAGCGACCGAAGTCAGCGCCGAGCATGCCGTGAACATATAGTCACTGACTGCAGTAATATTATCCATGCCTGCAACCGTCGTCAGCGACTTCTGACCGCGGAAGGCATACTCGCCGATTTCCAACGGCAGACCGCCCAGATCAACGGTTTCCAGTGCGAGATTGCGGTGATTTGCCCAGTCAAACGCATGATCCTGAATGCCGACAACTTTGTATTCCTTATCGTCATAGGTTACGGTTTCCGGAATAACCAGCTTGGTCACGCTGTCTGCGCAGCCGGTAACAACGGCATCGCCCGAGGAAACATCATACCGGATGCTGTCCTGCGTAAACGCGGTGACTGCATACGCCGCAACCAGCTTTTCTTCAGCAGGCTTCTCCTCTGCCGGAATCTCAGCCGCAGGCGCTTTCTCAGCCGGTGCGGACGGTGCCGCCTCGGTGGGTGCTTCAGATATACTCGGCGATGCAGGTTCGCCCGGTGCAGACGGCTCGCCCGGTGCAGACGGCTCGCTCGGCACAGACGGCTCGGCGTTCTCGCCGGTGCCCTCTGTCGGAGCGGGGCTGCTCATGTCCGGTGTGTTTTCTGTACCGCTGTCCTCTGCTTTCGGAGCGGATGCTGCGGGATCGCCGCTCTCGGAGTAACCGGTGTCGGTGCTGCCGTCTTCCGCTTCAGCCGCAAATGCTGCAAAAGTACCCGTACTGAACGTCAGATTAAGCGACAGCAGGATAGCCATCAGCCTTGTAAACTTTTTGCTCATACTACTCAGTCCTTTATCATGAAATCAGGAAATATATCCTCCTCGCCGGTGGTCTGTATCCGCGACAGACGAGGTGTTCTCTCTATATGGTATAGCTTACCATACAGAGGGTACGAAAAAAGGATACATTTTGGCAGAAAGCCTTCAATACGATATCGACAAAACGTAGAAATTATTGACATGTGATTGTACAATGTGCTGAAATGCGCGGTCAGGCGTGTAAAAACAATCAAAATCTGCACGAAATATCCAGTATCGGTGCGTCTGACAGATATAATTTTTTCTGTCAAGCAATAAAATATATCCGATTTTACAACTTAAATCAGATATACTATAATATTATGCAAAAAACGAGGTGAGCACATGAAGCCCAAAATACAGACTGTGATACTGTTTTTTCTGACAGCGGTGTTTGCCGTCAGCGCATTCATGCTGGTGCGCCAGATGACGAGCTACCGTGCAGGTGATGAAGCCTACGCCGAGGCTTCCGAGATTGCCGCGATACCCGAAGTGCCGGAGACGGAAACCGTTCAGCAGCCAACCGAACAGCCGCCGCAGGAAACGCAGACCGAACCCGAACCCGCTCCGTCTGCCGACCCGTATGCACAGGCGCTGGAGCAGATGGACCTGCCTGCTCTGCAGCAGGTCAACAGTGATGTCATCGGCTGGATTGCCATTCCGGGCACCGAGATTTCCTATCCGCTGGTGCAGAGCGCGGACAACGACTATTATCTGACACACACCTGGAACCAAAAAAGCAGCGCAGTCGGCGCGATTTTCATGGACTGCCGCTGCTCTGCCGATTTCAGCGGCTTTAACACCATCGTGTACGGTCACCGGATGAACAACGGCTCGATGTTTGCCGCGCTGAAGCACTACAAAAAGCAGGATTTCCTGCAGGCACATCCGCAGGTATATGTGACCAATGCAAGCGGAACCCATGCGTACAGCATCTATGCGGCCTATGAGGCAGCGCTTGACGGAACCGCGTATTACAGTGCGTTTTCCGATGAAACGATCAAAAAAGCCTTCATTGACGAAGGCGTTTCCCTGTCGGTGATCCGCACCGGCGCAGTACCGACCGTAAACGACCATATCCTCACGCTTTCCACCTGCACCGGCAACGGGCACGCAACCCGCTGGGTAGTGCAGGCGGTCATGGAATAAAAAAGCATCCCGCTTGCTGTGCTTCAGCAAGTGGGATGTTGTTATATACTCTTATTCTTCCTCGTCCGCCAGCTTTGCCACGCGGACAAATTCATCCATTTCGCGTGTGCGCCATTTCTCCTTATGGCTGAAAATCTGGCGGTAGAGCGAAATATAGCAGTCCTCGACCGACAAACGGATCAGCCTTCCCTCTTTTACGCTGTTCTCGACCGCGTACCACGGCAGAAAGGATACACCGCGGTCAATCTCGAGCATGCGAATGAGCAGCGAGGTATCACCGCACTCGAGCGACGGCGTAAGGATGGTCCGCCGCGCGGCAAGACGGCGGTTGAGTACACGACGATAATTATCCTGCTCGGTAAGGAAAAAAGGCTGCGTGAGCAGTTCCTCAATCGTCAGCTCTTTTTCGCCCAGCTCCTCGCGCAGCGATGCAGACGCCACAAATACGATCTCCTCGCGCTGCTCCATCAGCTTGTTCCAGTTGTTGCTGTACAGCGGCTCATCGAGCACATAGATCATGTCCAGCTCGCCGCGTTCCATGTGCTCGATCAAATCTTCCGGCTCACCGACCGTGATGCGGATAGACACTTTCGGGTTGAATTTGCGGTACAGATGCAGCACCGTCGGCAGCTTGAGACATGCAAGCGACTCAATCGTGCCGATATGCAGCGAACCGTGCAGCTCTGCCGTGGATGTGACCGACATGCGTGCCTGATTGACCTGATTCATCACGTCGCACGCATGGCTGAGAAAACGCTCGCCTGTGTCGGTCAGCGCGATACGCTTGCCCATGCGGTCGAACAGACGCGTGTCCAGTTCCTCCTCCAGCTGGCGTATCTGCACCGTTACCGCCGACTGTGAGTAGCCGAGGCTCTCTGCTGCGCGTGAAAAACTCTTAAACTGTGCTACCCGAATAAAGGTTGCAAGCTGCCGAAGCTCCATGGATTTCCCTCTCTCCCCTATATTATCAATATTTTGAATCGAAATGATAAAATATATGAATTTGACTTAACCTATTAAACAGAATATACTAAATCTACAAAGAGGTCAAGAAAGAAATTGGAGGTTTACCACAGATTTTTTATTTATCCTTTTTACACAAAAACCGCGTCTTATTTTACAGCATTTCGCCTAAAATAAGCGGTTCTTTTTGTGTCCGGAGGCAAAAATCTCGGCAGACTTCCACGACAGCAGACCAAAGAGGGGCAAACAAACGGTCTGCGCCGCAAAGGGTAACATCGCATAACCGAACAGGTGCACTTTCCGCAAAGTGCCGCAGTTCAAATTGTGTGGTGCTGCCCGCCAAAAAAGGAGGAAAAAGAAATGGAAGAAAAGAAAAAATTCAAACTCGGATTACTGCCCAAGCTCATCATCGCCATCATTGTCGGCATCCTGTTCGGCCAGTTCCTGCCGGAAGGCTTCTGCCGCTTTGTGGTAACGCTCTCGTCGTTCTTCAGCCAGTTCCTGTCGTTTATCATCCCGCTGATGATCCTCGCGTATGTTACCATGGGCATTGCTAACCTCAAGAGCGGCGCGGGCAAGCTGCTGCTCATCACGGTTGCCATCGCCTACTGCTCGACCCTGATCGCAGGCTCGGCTTCGTTCTTTGTAGCCGACACCCTGTTCCCGCACTTCATGAGTGCGGATGCGCTCGACAAGATCGCCGCAACCGCAGGCAACTCGCTGGAGCCGTACTTCAGCCTGGAAATTCCGGCGCTGATGAACACGCTGTCCGCTGTTGTTACGGCGTTTGTGCTCGGTCTGTGCATGTCCAGCCTGCGCGGCAAGACCATCGGCGACACGCTGTACAACGGTGTGTCCGACTTCTCCGGCATCATTGACTGCGTACTGCACAAGGTTATCATCCCGCTGCTGCCGCTTTACATCTGCGGCACGTTCACCGATATGACCAAGTCCGGCAAGACCTTTGCCATCCTCAGTATTCTGTGGAAGGTATTCATCGTTGTTATCATCATGCACCTGATCTGCATCTGCATCCAGTTTGTAATTGCAGGTCTGGTCAGCCACAAGAACCCGCTCACGCTCATCCGCAACCAGATTCCGGGCTACGCAACCGCACTGGGCACCCAGTCCTCTGCGGCTACCATTCCGGTCAACCTGCAGTGCGCTGAAGCAGACGGCGTTTCCTCGGAAATCCGCAACTTTACGGTTCCGCTGTGCGCGAACATCCACATGGCAGGCTCGATGATCACCATCACCGCCTGTGCGACTGCCGTCTGCCTGATGAACCAGCTGCCGATCTCCATCGGCACGGTCATTCCGTTCATCATGACCCTCGGCATTGCCATGGTGGCGTCTCCCGGTGCGCCGGGCGGCTCCATTATGACCGCCCTGCCCTTCCTGTACATGATCTTCGGCACCGAGGCCGGCGACCCGAGCGGCCCGATCTGCGCCATCATGGTTGCACTGTACATCACGCAGGACTCGTTCGGCACCGCCTGCAACGTCTCCGGCGACAACGCGATCGGCGTGATCGTGGAGACCATCTACCGCAGATTTATCTGCAAGACTTCCGCGCAGTAAGGAGAATCCCTTATGTCCTTTATCAGTGTTTTTGATGTGCTGGGTCCGAATATGATCGGCCCGTCCAGCTCGCATACCGCCGGCGCCGCCGTTATCGCATATCTGGCGCACAAGATGATCGCGCCGCCGCTCAAAAAGGTGGATTTCACCCTGTACGGCTCGTTCGCCAAGACCTACCACGGCCACGGCACCGACCGTGCGCTGCTCGGCGGCATCATGGGCTTTTCGACCGATGACACCCGCATCCGCAATTCGTTTTCGATTGCGACCGAGCGCGGTCTGTCCTACTCATTCACGCCGTGTGAGACCGAGACCGATGTTCATCCGAACACCGTGGACATCCGCATGGAGAATGCCGCCGGTCAGGTGATGACCATCCGCGGTGAGTCGCTCGGCGGCGGCAAGTGCCGCATCGCGCGCATTAACGGCGTTGAGGTTGACTTTACCGGTGAATACAGCACGGTCATCGTCGTTCAGCAGGACAAGCCGGGCGTTGTGGCGCACATCACCAAGGTGCTCAGCGACAAGGGTGTAAACATTGCATTCATGCGCCTGTTCCGCGAGTCCAAGGGCAACACCGCCTACACCATCGTCGAGTCGGACGGTCATTTCCCCGAGGGCATTGAGGAACCGCTCAAAAACAATCCCAACGTCCACGATGTTATGATCATCGAACCGTAAGGAGGAGAGCAGATTATGGATTTCAAAAACGCATCCGAGCTGCTTGCACTCTGCACGCAGCAGCAGCTCCCCATCTCCGAGATCATGCGCCGCCGCGAGTGCCAGCTAGGCGAAACCACGCGTGATGAGGTCACGCACCGTATGAAGAGGGCGCTCGAAATCATGCGCTCATCCGCGCTGACACCGCTCAAAACGCCGGTCAAGTCCATGGGCGGCCTGATTGGCGGCGAGGCAAAAAAGCTGGCGCAGCACGCGGCCAAAGGCCGCTCCATCTGCGGGGATGTGCTGCACAAAGCGGCGCAGTACGCGATGGCAGTACTTGAGGTAAATGCTTCTATGGGTCTGATTGTCGCAGCGCCGACCGCAGGCAGCGCCGGTGTTCTGCCGGGCATGCTGTTTGCCCTGCAGGACCGCTACAACATCTCGGACGAGCGGCTGATCGACGCCCTGTTCAACGCCGGTGCGATCGGCTACCTTGCCATGCGCAACGCAACCGTTGCAGGCGCGGTCGGCGGCTGTCAGGCTGAGGTCGGCATCGCATCCGCAATGGCGGCAAGCGCGGCTGTCGAGCTGATGGGCGGCAAGCCTGAGCAGTGTCTTGACGCGGCCTCCACCGTGCTGATGAACATGCTCGGTTTGGTCTGCGACCCGGTCGGCGGACTGGTCGAGTATCCGTGCCAGAACCGCAACGCGGCAGGTGTAGCCAACGCACTCGTTGCCGCTGAGCTCTCGCTCGCGGGCATTCACCAGTTTATCCCGTTCGATGAAATGCTCGATACCATGTATGCGGTCGGCCGCCGCATCCCCATCGAGCTGCGCGAGACCGCCCTCGGCGGCTGTGCTGCCACACCGTCTGCATGTGCAAAATGCGGACTGTGCTCTTAAATCAGATCATATCGATACTCTTTTTCGCAGGACATTCCCACCCCTCGGGAATGTCCTTTTCGCTTTTCGCTTACAGAATAAGCTCTTATCATGAAAGCAGAACCGCCCAAATCGAAATATCCCTCCCGAGCAGTAATCGGGAGGGATATTTGTATCATTTAATTATTACTGATACTCCGCATTGAGGAACATGGGCTTGATGGCGACAACCTCATCGTATTCCTCCTGCGAGACTGTGACATCCGCGTTCAGCGCCTTCAGGTCAGCCTTCACAACGTCGAGCGCCTGCGCGGCAGTCACTGCGCGGCCATCCATGACAGCACGCTGCATGCGGCGCAGCACAACCGGATGTGCATAGCGGGCCGGCAGCGGGAAATTCATATAATCCGCAAGGTAAGCCTGCATTTTCTCCTGTGCCTGCGCATCATTCTGCATGATGGAGGTACGGTTGTTGCGTGCTGTCGGCAGGACGCTGAAGCCTGCAAACGTGAAAATCGCGGCAAGGCCGAACAGCGTAAAATAAATCGAGAACGAGCTGTGACGCACGAAAGAAACGATACCGTAAGCCAGCGCCGCAAATCCCAGCAGTGTGATCGCCATAGCAGCCCAGCGGTAGCTGCCGTTCGTACACTGAAAGTTTCGGCGGCGTTTTGCGGCTGCGCTCAGTCGTTCGGTCAGCTCAGGACGGCGCTCCAGATAGTCGATTGCGTTATCGAGTGCCTGCACAGTTTTCTCCGCCTGTGCGCTCATCGGCGGACGATTGCGCTCTTCTTCCTCCCGGCGGGCCTTCTCCTCGGCAATGCGCTGCTCTGCCGCCGCACTGACGCACGGAATAGACGGGTGCTCAGCTCGGATAACGCTCAGAAACTCATCGACCTGCTGCTCATACTTGAAATTGCACACCTTCTGTCCGCCGTCGAACTCCACGACCAGATAGGACAGCGTGGCGAAAATGCCCTTGCCGGAAAAGCCGCCCTTGCTCATCGCAACGCGCTTGTACACACGCGTTACCATGGAAAGCGGAACATAATACCGCCGGTCAACAAAAAAGCTGTTCAAATAGAGGGCATGCCTGCCGATGCCGCACGGACCGATTTTCCGACAGGTTTTTTTATCCTCGGCAAGCGACGCGTTATCAATGCGCCCCGCACTGAGCGGATAAGGTTTCAACATTTTCCGTCACCCCGCAATTATCGTTATGGATGGCCGCAGCCGACCGCACAAAGGAACGGCCGGCTGCAGCAATGCTATTATATTCAAGCAGATTTTTTTGCGCTGCGCTTCTTGGTCGCACGAATGAACAGTGCGAGCAGCAGTGCCGCGAATACAATGCCGATCGGGTACGCCACTGCGGTATTGTAGATTACCGTGCCGTCCGCTGTCTTGCTGTTCAGCAGGCTGCCGAGGCACTCCGGCGCGAGGATGAAATAGGTGCAGGAAACTGCACTCATGAACGTAGCCGGAACAGCTGCAATCCAGAAGTTCTTCTTTTCGGTAAACAGGTACATAGCTGCTGCCCACAGAACGATCATAGCGAGCGTCTGGTTGGTCCAGCTGAAGTAACGCCAGATAACCGTGTAGTCGATCAGACCGGTTGCATTGCCGATGCCGAGGATAGCGCCGATACCGAGTACCGGGATGCACAGCTTCAGGCGGTTTGCGTACGAACTCTGATCCATGTGGAACCAGTCGGACAGCGTCAGACGAGCGGAACGGAATGCGGTATCACCGGAAGTGATCGGGCAGATAACAACGCCGATCATGGCCAGAGCAATACCAACGCCGCCCATAGTCTTGGAGCATACATCATAGATCGCTGCGGACTGACCGCCTGCCAGCGCTTCCGCCAGACCGGTGTTGAGACCGCCGGTGACCTCATACAGAGCACAGCCGGCTGCCGCCCAGATCAGTGCGATAATGCCTTCGGCTACCATTGCGCCGTAGAATACGAAGTGACCCTGCTTCTCGTTCTTCATGCAGCGAGCCATCAGCGGCGACTGCGTGGAATGGAAGCCGGAAATTGCACCGCATGCAACCGTGATGAACATGAAGCTCCATACCGGCGTACCGGACGGGTGCATATTGTACAGGTGAGACCAAATCTCCGGAATGGTGTAATTCGGGTTGGTGAAGATACCGATGATAACACCGACCGCCATGATGATCAGGCACATGCCGAACAGCGGGTATACCTTACCGATGATCTTATCGATCGAAATAAAGGTTGCAATAAAGTAGTAAACCAGGATGAGGATCAGCCAGAACAGCGTGGTCGAAAGCACGCCGGACACACCGTTGTTCTTGCACAGCGTAACGATCAAACCGGCCGGACCGACTGCAAATACCGTGCCAACCATGATCAACAGTACAACTGAGAACACACGCATGATATTCTGCATGGTGTGACCGAGGTACTTGCCGGTAACCTCTGCGATGGAGGCACCGTCGTTTCGCTCACTGATCATGCCGGAGAAATAATCGTGTACGCCGCCGGCAAAAATGGTACCGAATGTGATCCACAGGAATACGACCGGACCCCAGAGCGCGCCCTGCAGGGCACCGAAGATCGGGCCAAGGCCGGCGATGTTCAGCAGCTGTACCAGAAACAGCTTCCACTGCGGCATGACAACGTAGTCAACGCCATCGTTAATGCGAACTGCCGGCGTTTCCCGGTCATCCGGGCCAAAGGTTTTGTCTACAATTTTACCATAAGTAAGATAGCCGGTGATCAATAATAATAAGCATACGATAAAGCTGATCATATTATCTCCTCCTCTATACCGGCTGCGAAAGCATGACTTTCGCATAAAAATCACCGAAAAGCCTACTTTTTGAATTCCTCTTTTCTCTTTCGGCAATCCCTATTATGAACCTATGATATAAAAACCACAAGGGGCAATATGTTATAATTTTAACAAGAGAAATTCGTTGAAATTTGTTTCCTTTAGAGAAAACTATCAGCGCAATAAAATCCCCCGGCCAATGGCCGGGGGATTCGTTCGCCCTTACAGGAAAGTATTTACTTTTCAAGCTCGGTCCAGTCACGAGCGTCGCGGATAGTGGTCCACTTCTCGTACTTATCGTCCTTGCTCTTATCCGAGTATGCGTGGCTGTTGGTAGCCTCCTGCACAGCGAGATAGTACCATGCGGAAGCATCGGAATTATCCGGCCACTTGATCATGCTGTCGAGCAGATCGCTGCTGTTCTCGGGCAGACGGTTGAGTACGCGGTTGACAAGCGTCATCGCCTCTGCGCGGGTGATATACTGGTTCGGACGGAACGTATCATCCGGATAGCCATTGATCCAGCCCTTGTTTGCGGCGATACCGATCTCATTCTTTGCCCAGTGAGATGCAATATCCGTGAACTTCGAGGACGTATCCGTGTTCTTATCGTCGAAGCGAGCGGCGATTGCGGCAAATTCCGCACGGGTGATCGGCGCATTCGGCGCGAACGTGCCATCGTTATGACCCTTCACAATGCCCATCGAGGACAGCGTGGAGACAGCATGGTTAAACCACTGACCACGCGTCACATCGGACAGGCTGTTGGACTGGGTGGAATTTGCGGTGCGGACTTCCTCGGTCAGCAGACGGAAGAAGATGGTTGCCACTTCTGCGCGGGTGATGTTGCCATTCGGCTCAACGTTGCCGTTCGGGTAGCCGACGATGTAAGCATAATGGTCATCGCCGTTCAGACCGGTCGGTACATCATCCGGAATGGTCACGGTGGGCTTGTGGCCGCCGCCACCGCCGCCGCCGGAGGATTTTTTCGTAAAGGTCCATACGCCATGCAGCGTAATGTCTGCGGTCAGCTTCTGCTCGCCGGTCAGAACCGTACCGTCATCCTTTTTCCAGCCGTTGAAGGAGAATGTACCGTTCACGCCGTCCTTCGTGCCAGACACACTGGCCGGAACGTCTGCGACGGTGTAGCTGCTGCCCTTAACCAGCGTCTGCTTTGCCGGAGCGGTATAGCCTTCCGGCAGGTCACCGGTAACATCATACGTCAGCGTGTACATCAGCGGATGCGCTGCCTTGAGCGAAATAGCGTGCGAATCCTTTTCCACCGGGATGTACTCGTCAGCCGTTTCCGCCGTCCAGCGGTCGATCGGATCAAAGCCGCCCGTACCGTCATTAGCCGCAGCATTCCACTTAAACCAGCCGTCATGATACCAGCCGATAATCTCCGCCTTGTCGGAGGACAGAATGCGGTCGCCGCTCATCTTCTTCGCGTTCGGGAGCGTAAAGGTCGCGCCGTTGAACAGCAAGTCATCACCTGCGGTCTTTGCGGTGTTGTTGTACACTGCGCTGTTCGCCGCGATGTTGATGTTTGCAGCATTATAGGCGTAAATCGCACCGCCCATATTAACTACTGCATTATTATCGTGCATCACAGCACCGGACTGAAGATCCACATTGATAACCGCCGAGCCAGACTTATAGGTAAAGATGCCTGCACCGCCGGCAGCAGTATTGCCGCTGACAGAGCTGTTTTCCGCTGTAACGCTAAGGGTGTTAGATATTGCATAAGCATAGATGCCACCGCCATAGCCGGTTGCCTTATTGGCGTCGATTGCCGTACCGTTCAGCAGGCGAATGTCCGTGTTGCAGACAGCAGTACACATAGCATAGATACCTGCGCCGCTCTGTGCCTTGTTTTCAGAAACCGAAACTCTGTCAAGTTCAATCGTTCCTGCGCTGTAAGCTACGATTGCGCCGCCCTGGATTGCGCCGTCGTTATTCAACAGCTTGGAATTACGGAGAGTCAGATTAGAGGTTGTGCCGACATACATACCGCCGCCGATACCGTTTTCAGGGTCGAGAACCGTATTGCCGGAGATTGTGGAATCGGTGATAAGGTGGTTGTGCTCGCCGGAACAGCCTTCTTCTGCTTCGTTCGGCGTATCGCCAAAATAGATACCTGCACCGAATTTTGCGGTATTATTCTCAAAAAAGGACTTGGCAGCGTTCAGCACAGAATGTCTCAGAATCATACCGCCGCCGCAGTCCGGAGCGGTGTTCCTCTCAACATGGCAGCCGTCCATGGTCAGAGAACCGTATCTAACCAGAATACCGCCGCCGTCACTGCTGCTTCCCGTAACGCTGTTTTCGGACACGGTAACAATCCGCATGGATACATCTGCGTGCGACGCATAGATACCGCCGCCGCCGACTTCGCCATTGCCGTTGCCGCCGACTGCTTCATTACCCGTTATGGTCAAATCTTCGAGCTGAACGACTGCGCTGTCGATTGCGAAGCCGCCGCCATTCTGCGGATTCCTGCCGCCGGTAACCGTACCGTTTTTCACGGTAACCTGCGGTTTATCACCGGAAATGGTCACAACAGCCGCCTCTGTGTCACCCGACAGCGTAAACCCGCCGAGGTTGAGCGTCAGAGACTTGTTGATGGTGATATTTTCCGTAACATCACGGAGCAGAACGATGGTGTCGTCCTGCTGTGCATCAGCAATCGCGTCAGCAACAGTCGGATACGCTTTCTCGCCGATCTTTGCAGCGCTTTTCGGTGCTTCCGGTTCTGCCGGAGTCTCCGGTTCTGTCGGGTTCTCCGATTCTGCCGGAGTCTTCGATGTGGATGTGCTGCTTTCTGCAGTGGTGTTCTTACCTGCAGGTTTTACGTCCTCAGAAGGCTGACCTTCCGTCTTAAGCGCTTCGGAGTTTGTGCCCTCAGAAGACTGATCTTTCGTCTTAAGCGCTTCGGAGTTTGTATCCTTAGGAGACTGATCTTCCGTCTGAGACACCGTGGGATTTGCGTTCGTTTCATTTTGGGTGGCAGACTGAACCTGCTCCTGCGCTGTCATTTCTTTCTGCTCCGTTTCATCCGCTGCAAATGCGAACGGAGACATCGTCAGCATCATGGATGCCGCCAGAATGCTGGCTAAGAATCGATTATTTTTTCCTGTTTTCATCATGAAAACCCCTCCTTCAATAGTAAAAGACTACTATGAAGAAGCTGCATTAGGAAACCGGCTGCCATGCGGAATACCTTCCGTTTAGGCCCTTGGCTTTGCGAGACCGACTTTCACCGATGGTGCCCTTGTCTGTACAACTTACTCCTTATCGAGTAGCACAGATGGTTGGTTCTTTTTGAAATGGCTGTTGGCAACGCAGAATGGTTGTTCAGTCTCCAAATAAAATACCCCCTTTACAGCGCGCATAGCTCTGCAAGGGGGTACACAGTACCTTTGGCAACCGGCTGCCATGCGGAGAAAAAACTCCGTTTAGGCCCATTTGGCTTTGCGACACCGGTTTTCACCGGCTGTGCCTTTGTCTGTACCTGTATCCCTTTACGGAAGTCATGCACAGAATTTTACGATCTTTTCTGTCGGCAGATACACCGGACTGCATACACAGTCCTTTGCCCGCGCAGGACAGAAATCCTCCGGATCCTCTTCTTCAGTATACCATAAATGCCCGCGAACAACAAGCAAATACTGTAAAAAGCGAAGAGGGATTTCAATCCGGAATCGTTTTTTATGCAATAAATCGCCGCTGATCGAACATAAACATATTCAATCAGGACCATTTGCATACAAAGTAAAACGGAAACGTGTTAAGCCGCAGCTACTGCAAGCGCATCGCTGGTGTTGGTGTAGGTCAGCGGAGATACGCAATCATGCAGGGTTTTTGCGTTCTTCACGCTGCGGGTAACCGCGTAGGTCAGGTCAATCTGATACCACTTGCCATTCAGGTTTACCTTGTTCCAAGCGTGGTAGCTGGAGCCGGCGTAGCCCTTGGTCAGTGCGCACGGGATGCCCTGACTGCGGCACATTGCTGCAAACAGCGAGGAAAAATCGTAGCAGATACCGGTGGTGCCCTTCAGGGTAGCGGCGGTATCCGGGATGTACTTGGTAATCTTGCCGCTGGTGATCTCATTCGCCAGCTTGTTATCATAAGTATAACGGCTTGCCATATAGTTGTAGATGGCGATAACCTTAGCCTCGTCGGTCTTAGCGTTCTTGCAGAGCTCAGCAGCCTTAGCGGACACCGTATCGCCCTTGGAGAACTGAACCTCGGAAGTGGAGACCAGATACGGAGCGTAGCTGTCCTTAACGGTTACGTTCATGGACTTGGACTCGACCTGCTGATAGGACGTACCGGAAACGTTGCGGTACAGCGTTACGGTGTACTTGCCGTTGCCCTTATCGAGAGAGAAGGAAGCATCCTTGCCGCTCGGGCAATCATGGAATACGGTCTTGCCGTCGTTGTACTGAATACCAACCTTGAGTCTTGCACTCGAGGAGTAGTTTACGGTAACATAACCGTGGGTGGAATTACTCATATCCACAACATCATTTAATGCTGCTGCGGTAACGCCCATCGAGAGGGCAGCTGCTGCAAAAACTGCGCATGCAATACGAAAAAGCCGCTTCATATCCGGCGATCTCCTTTCGGTAACTGGCTGCCAGCCCTCTCGATGAGGGGTAAGGCCCTATAGCTTTGCGTCGCCACCTTTCGGTGGGTTTGCTATTATCGTTTGAGATGCGGTCAAAGCGACTGCATCATCTTCTTTTATCCTCACTATAGCGCATCTATCGTGTTTTGTCAACAGGGTTTTACAAAATAAGAAGAAATTATGACATGCTGCCGCAGATTTACCGATAATATGACATTTTTCCGCTTCTTCCGCTCATATTGCAGCGGTTTGTCCGGGAATGCAGCTCGCTCCGCAGCGTGAGATGGCGGCAAAAAATCGGTAAACAGACGGCGGCAAGGGAATACCCCTGCCGCCGCTTTCCATCGGTTGATTTGCTTATTTTCTGCCGTACAGTCTGTACAGGAACGTGACGATCTGTGCTCTCGTGCAGTTGTTATGCGGACCGAACAGACCGTTTCCGATGCCGCCGGTGATGCCCTTCTGCTCTGCCCATGCTGCCGCATCAGCGTAGTATGCATCGACAGGTACATCGGTGAAGGCCGCGCTGCCGCTAACCGCCGGACTGCCTGCCGCACGGTACAAGAGCGCTGCGCCTTGTGCTCTCGTGCAGATGGTGCCGGGTGCAAATGTTGTATCGCTCGTGCCCTCGGTAATGCCATTCTCAACCGCCCACGCAACCGCCTTGGCGTAGTATGCATCTGCCGGAACATCCGCGAAGCTGCTCAGCGCCTTCGGTTCAGGCGAACCCGCCGCACGCCACAGGAAGGTTACAATCTGCGCTCTGGTGCAGGCAGCGTTCGGAGCAAACAGCGTGTCGCTCATACCTCCGGTAATGCCCTTCTGCGCCGCCCAGAGGACTGCATCGTAGTAGTAATCCTCCGCGTGCACGTCGGTGAAGAAGTTGAGCATGGTGTTGTCATCCATAAAGACCGCCTTCACCGTGACCTTGCCGGCCGGCATGACGAAGGTGTACCTGCCGCCGCCCTTGTCGGTCAGTTCGAGCGCCTTGCCGTCCTTGTCCAGCGCGGTCAGGCTTTCAAGGACGTAGCCCTTGTCGGGTGCTGCCGTGATGGTCACGGTGTCGCCCTTGGACGCAGACTCGGGAGATACGGTGACAGTGCCGTGCTTTACATCATCTACAGATACCGAATAGCTGGGTGCGGAGAAGCCGCCGCCTCCTCCGCCACCACCGCCGCCGGACGAGCCGCCGCCGGAGGTGGAGTCTGTGATGCGAATGATAATCTTCTTTTCCACGATCACATTGGTGTCTGCGTTGACCGCAGCACAGATCAGGGTCATCGTGCCATCCTGATCACCAAAGCTGAGTGTATTTCCGCTGATAACGGCGTGCGTATCATTCTTTTCCAGCGTCCATCGTACAGAAGCCGGATAGGCCGCCAGCTCTTCCGGAGTAAAGGCCTTGCCGAACTGATCGAGCGTCGTTACCTTAGCTGCAGACAGATCCAGCGTAGTGTTTTTCCGAACGGACGACGGAATTCTGTCTGCGGTAATCGCAGTCAGCCGTCTCGGGGCATTGACCGTCAGCGTAATGTGGTTACTCTCGATGTCGCCGGAACGGGCATAGATCTCGGTAGAATCTTCTTTCAGTGCCTTGAGTGTTCCGTTTTCGAGCGAAACCACATCCGGCTTGGAGGTAACCCATTCAAAGCTGCCGCCGGTCATTTCTCTGCCATACCGATCGTAGCCGGCAGCGGTAAACTGATCTGCAAGAACCGCATTTTCATCCAGCCGCAGGACAAAACCGTCCTTCATATCGGCGCGGATTGTCTTGAGGGTCGGCTGCTGCTCGACCTTAACAACGACATTCTTTGCAGTCTTGCCGGCAGAGGCAGAGGAGGCTTCCAGAATCACATCCGCATAGGAGGCATCCGGGACACTGCCAACCGCAACGAGCAGTTTTCCATTTTCAATCGTGGCATTGGTCTGATTGGTGTCTGCCAGCGTCCACTCGATGTCCGACGGAATTCCACAGGGATTGCCGTGCTGATCGCGCGCCAGCAGCGGAATGCGGGACAGATCATACTCTGCGCCCTCTACTGCGGCGGGAGCGCCGTCATTATAATACAGCTCATTCAGATACGGCTTTGCCGTCACCTGTACGGGCAGCGGCTGTGCCGTCCGATAGATTGTTTCGCCCTGCTCGTCCTGTCCGACCGGATAATACAGGGTAACCGTATCCGTGCCGACTACAAGACCGGTGATTACGCTGCCACTGATTTCGGCATAGCCCTTGTCCGTAGCAAGCCGCCACTCGAACAGGCCATCGTCAAGCGTCATGTCCTCGCCATACTGATCCTTGGCCTCCACATTGAGCGTGCTCAGGTCAAAGATGTTCGCCGTATCATCATTATAGATGAGATTGGGAATCGTGCCGTTCACGGTCAGCGTATCGAGCTGCCGTTCGGGCAGAACCTGCAGCGGTACACGGTTGGATTCCGTGCCGTTCACTACGGCATAAATCTGATAGGTTCCCGGCGCGGTAAACTCGATGCTGTCCGTGGTTTCGTCAACCGTAATGTCATCGTTTGCTTCTGCATACCACTTGACCTTGCCGGTTACATCAAAATCGTTGCCGTCCTCGTCCAGAGCGGTCACAGTCAGTGCGGAAACATCGGCGGTGTTGCTGCCGTCGTTGAAGTAGAACGGCTCAAAGCTGCCCTCTACCGTAACCGAGGAAAGCACAACGGGCAGGATGGCCAGTTCAATCCGCTCGCTGTTGAAATCATCCGTGGTTTCGATCGTATCCTTCGGCTGATAGCGCAGGAACAGCTGTGCTCCGTCATTCGGCTTGAGCGCATTGAGGACGGGGTAGCCGTTGCGGTTTGTCGTGACCTCGGCATACTCCGAAGCATCGTTCAGACCTTCGTCCACAACCGTCCATTCGCCGCTCAGGCGGGGATTGAAGCCGTACCAGTCCACGTCGTGTTCGTTTTTCGCCTCGACCTTGATGCTGTCCAGACGCAGGCTTTGCTGCTCGTACAGCGAGACATGTTCGGTATCAGGCACCAGACGATCGAGTGCATAGATTGGGTACACCTTCTGCGGGGTGATGACGGTGTTCTTGGAGGTGTAGTGGAACGAACCGAAGTACGGTGCAACCGGCTGACCGGAGCACAGCTGATCGGCTGCCGTCTTGAATTCGCCCTGATACAGGCTGTTCATATCCAGACCGTCGGGGTCGTAGCCGGTGACAGTCCGGTTCTGGATGCGGGCATCCAGATCCTCGATCGCACTTCTGCCGTTCCGGCCGAAGGTGTACTGCTCAAACTCCCGGCCCTTCCAGTGGTCTATCGAGCTCATGGTTTGATGATAGCCGGTAACCGAGAGAAGCATGGTCTTATACTTGATGCGCACTGCACCGGTATAAGGAATGGTCGTTTGCAGGTCAGTCACATCGACATTGATGTCGAGACCCGTATGCGCCGGCAGCGGTACGGAGATGGTATCCGTAATGGACTGCGCGTAGGACTCCTCCTTGCTGCTCTCGTAGGTCTTTTCCATGCCATAGGAGTAGGAAAAGCTCTGCTCGACCTTGGCGGTGGGCGAAAGCGCAGCCAGAACGGGTACGCTGAATTCGACGCCTATCGTGGTCTCCTCGGTCCAGTTCTGCGAATAGGTATTGGAGACCGTGGTCGAGGTCGTGGTGCTCTTTTCATAGGTATAGCTTTTCTCGACCGTGTTTTCGAAGTCGTTGCGGTTTTCCGCCGTCACCTTGTAGCTGTCCGAGCTGCCGCCCAGATTAAACTGGTAGCCCTTCTGCTCGAGCGACGCCGTTGTGTCGTCCGCCGCGATGGAGGGCGTTTCAAACCGGTCCGCAATGCCTTGAATTTCGAAGTCGTAGAACGCCTGCACATAGTAGCCGTAGCCGGTGCATACATAAGAGTGATGGTTATCGCGTTCCTTCTCCGCTCTGGTAGAGACATAATAAACCGGGGTTTCTTCTTCCGGAAGTCTGTTCAAAACACCCGAGCCGCTCAGAACCGCGCTCTGGTCAACGACGCTGCTGACAGCATCCCGCAGACCCTTGGCTGTATACTGTACCTTCGCATAATCTGCCGCTGTCAGAGCGGTATACGGCTCATGATAGCCTTGGTCATTGTTGTCGTTATAGTACGTTTTTGGCAGAACATTGTTCGCAATAGCCGCCCACTTCTCCGCAAATTCAGGATTCCGGATCATCTCCTGCAAAATCTGCTCCTGTGTGCCCGGCAGGTTGTAGGTGTCCGCGGCATCGAAGATCTCCCAGTCGTTTTTTGCCGTCACGGCTGCCCCGGCTGTTGGGGGCAGCACCCCTATACACATCGCCATCGCCAGCAGGCCGCACAAACCTCGCCGTCGTATCATCTGCTTTTTACTCATACCATTTTCCTCCTTTTCTGTGTCAGTGTTCCTGCTCGGCCATGGAAAACAGCTCGTTATGGCTCATCTCCACATCACCAAAGCGGACAAAAATACCGTTTGTCACCGCGCTGTTCCACACCTGCGGGTCGGAAAGTGACCGGAATCGGAATT
>ERZ773248.737-NODE-737-length-35988-cov-23.570395_pt1 | contig 35988 bp, 27 predicted proteins | sample MGYA00580518_ERZ773248 | MGnify/ENA primary metagenome ERZ773248 (study PRJEB29015, sample SAMEA2737762) | human gut metagenome | biome: human gut; feature: human-associated habitat; material: faeces | place: China | collected 2012 ...
CGTACTTTTATATAGAGTACATCGGTCATTAAGTAAGGATAATTTTTTTCTGATAATAAACGATTCTGCCACTCGTTAACCATAGGTTCTAGCTGTTCTGTTAAGCTAGAAACGAAGGACTTAGAGACGGATTTACCACAAAGTTCTTCCACAATTTTTGATACTTTACGAGTTGAAACGCCTGATACATACATTTCCAACATTGAAGCCATGAGGGCTTTTTCGTTTCGTTGATAACGTTCAAACACTGTGGGTGAAAAATGGCCATCACGTGTTCTGGGTACTTTTAATTCTAGCGTGCCTACACGTGTCGTAAAGCTGCGCTCATAATAGCCATTTCGTTGACTTTGTCGGTTTTCTGTTCGTTCATATTCTTTTGCTTGAATATATTCTGTTCGTTGATTTTCCATTAGTTGATTAAATACCGTTGTTAAAATATTTTTAGAAACGTCATCCTTTACAGAATATTCAATAATGCTTTGAATCTCTTCGCTTTTCAGTGTAAAATGTACTTGGGTCATGTAAAAGTCCTCCTGGGTATGTTTTTGTCGTTAAAAACATTGTACCGTAAAAGGACTGTTATATGGCCTTTTTACTTTTACACAATTATACGGACTTTATCCTCCTTCATCAGCCTGCTGAAGGACACCTCCCTGGTGGCGACCATTACCGTTCATGAGATCTTCCAGACTGCCCAGGCCATCAACGCGGTCAAGTTCCAGCCGCTGCTGCTGTATATCGAGGCCGCCTTTGTCTACCTGATTTTCAGCACGGTCCTGACCCAAATTCAGGGCATGCTGGAGAAAAAGCTGGGCAAGCATCTGGTGGATACCAGAGTGTGATGAGAGAGGCGCAAACATGTTACATTTGAATATGCAAGGTCTGCAGGACCGGGCGGCTTGGGCGCAAGCCGGTATCCGGCTGCCCCGCTACGATGTGGCTGCCGTACGGGCCCGCACCTGGGAGGCGCCGGTGTGGCTCCACTTTGGCGCGGGCAACATCTTCCGGGGGTTCCTGGCCGCGGCCCAGCAGACTCTTTTGAATACCGGCAGGGCCGACACAGGCATCCTGGCCGCCGAATCCTTTGACTTTCAGATCATTGACCAGGTCTATAGCCCCTATGACGCCCTGAGCCTGCTGGTGCGCATGCGCGCCGACGGCAGCGAGGAGCGGGAGGTGATTGCCAGCGTGGCCGGCGGCCTCAAGGCCGACTGCGCCGGCCCTGACTGGGCCAGGCTGACCCGGGTGTTTTGCAGCCCGACTCTCCAGATGGCCAGCTTCACCATTACCGAGAAGGGCTACGCCCTAACCGATCTGGAGAAAAAGCCCCTGCCGGTGGTGGAGCGGGATCTGGCCGCCGGGCCGGAGGGGCCCCGTCACACCATGTCTATCGCGGCGGCTCTGCTGTACCGCCGTTTCCAGGCCGGAGGCGCGCCCATTGCCATGGTGAGCATGGACAACTGTGCCCGCAACGGGGAGAAGCTCCGCGCCGGGGTGCTGTCCATGGCCCGGGACTGGGCGGAGCGGGGGCTGGTAGAGTCCGCTTTCCTGGACTGGCTGGAGGACGAGGGCCGGGTGAGCTTCCCCTGGTCCATGATCGACAAAATTACCCCCCACCCCTCCGAGCGGGTGCAGGAGGAGCTGGGGCGCCTGGGTGTGGCGGACATGGCCATTGCCCGCACCAACACGGGCACCCTTATCGCCCCCTTTGTCAACGCGGAGATCACGGAGTACCTGGTGCTGGAGGACGCTTTCCCCAACGGACGCCCCGCCCTGGAAGGGGCGGGGGTGTATCTCACGGACCGGACCACCGTGGAGAAGGCGGAAAAGATGAAGGTGGGCACTTGCCTAAACCCCCTGCACACCGCTCTGGCGGTGTACGGCTGCCTGCTGGGGTATACCTCCATCGCCGCCGAAATGGGGGATGCAGATCTCAAGGCCCTGGTGGAGCATATTGCCGCCGAGAGTCTGCCCGTGGTGGAAGATCCCGGTATCCTCAGCCCCAGGGCATTCATTGACGAGGTGCTCCATGAGCGATTCCCCAATCCCGCCATCCCGGATACACCGCAGCGTATCGCAGCCGACACCTCACAGAAGCTGCCCGTCCGTTACGGCGGTACCCTCAGGCGCTATGCACGGCAGTCGGAGCAGGCATTGGCCGGACTGGAGTTCGCCCCCCTGGTGTTCGCCGGCTGGTGCCGCTACCTGCTGGGGGTGGATGACAGGGGAAACGCCATGCCTGTCAGCCCGGACCCCATGCTGCCCCAGCTCCAGGCCCACCTGAAGGGAATTGAAGTGGGCCGGCCCGATTCCCTGGCAGGACAGCTCCGCCCCATCCTGTCCAATGCAGCCCTCTTTGGGGTTGATCTGTATGCAGCAGGCCTGGGGGAGAGGACAGAAGAGATGTTCCGGGACATGCTGGCCGGCCCGGGGGCGGTGCGGGCCACCCTGCACCGCAATTGTGCATGTAAACAGCCATAACAGAAATAGAGGATTCTGTTCCGCCCTTCAGACGGCAGCAGGGCGGGAAGCGTAAGGAGGAAACAGCCTTGAAGATGACATTTCGCTGGTATGGGAGCCAACTGGATCCCATACCGCTGCGATACATCAAGCAAATCCCCAACATGAGCGGCGTGGTCACCTCCCTGATGGATCTGCCCGCCGGCGCGCTCTGGCCCACGGAGCGCATCTCAGCCCTCAAAGAGGAAGTCAATGCCGCTGGCCTGGAGATGGAAGTCATTGAGAGCGTCAATGTCCATGAGGACATCAAGCTGGGCCTGCCCGGACGGGACGCGTATATCGACAACTACCGGGAGACGGTGCGGCGGCTGGGTCAGGCGGGCGTAAAGGTGATCTGCTACAACTTTATGCCGGTTTTTGACTGGACCCGCACTGATCTGGCCAAGCCGCGGCCCGACGGCTCCACAGTCCTGGCCTATGATCAGGCAGTCATTGACCGCATCACCGACCCACAGGCCTTCGCGGATCAGATCCAACAGGGGGCAGGGGAGTTTGAGATGGCGGGCTGGGAACCGGAACGCATGGCGGAGCTCAAGCGCCTGTTTGCCCAATACCAGAATGTCTCCCATGAGGACCTGTTCCGCAACCTGAAGTATTTCCTGGAGGCGGTGATTCCCGTCTGCGAGCAGTACGATGTGAAGATGGCCATCCACCCCGACGATCCCCCCTGGGATATCTTCGGCCTGCCCCGCATTTACACCTGCCGGGAGAATATGCGCCGCATCGTGGAGCTGGTGGACAGCCCCTATAACGGGCTGACCTTGTGCTCAGGCTCTCTGGGCTCCAGCCCCTGTAACGACATTCCTGCCCTGGTACGGGAGTTCGGCGGAGAGGGACATATCCACTTTGCCCATGTGCGCAACATTAAGTTCACCGGCCCCGGCCGGTTTGAGGAGGCGGCCCACCTCTCCGGCGACGGAAGCCTGGATCTGTACGAAATTATGAAGGCCTATTACGATGTGGGCTTCGAGGGCTACATACGCCCCGACCACGGACGCATGATCTGGGACGAAAAGGGGCGGGCGGGCTACGGCCTGTATGACCGGGCCCTGGGCGCCAGCTATCTGAACGGCCTGTGGGAAGCGATTCAGAAGAATAACATTCAGCGTAATGGACAAAACGGCGCCGCGGCTGTGTAGCCGGACGGGAAAGGATATGGAGTATGAATCCCATTTTGGAACAGATTTGCCGCATTGGCATCATCCCGGTTATCGCCATTGACGATGCGAAGAAGGCCGTCCCCCTAGCCCGCTCCCTGGTGGAGGGAGGGCTGCCTGCGGCAGAGGTGACCTTCCGCACCTGTGCCGCCGAGGAGGCCATGCGGGCGATTGCGGCTGAGGTGCCCGAGATGCTTCTGGGTGCTGGTACCGTTTTAAACCATGAACAGGTGGACCGGGCCCTGGCGGCCGGGGCCAAATTTATTGTCAGTCCCGGCTTCAACCCCGATACCGTGCGCTATGTAAAGTCCAAGGGGGGGCTGATCCTGCCCGGTACCGCTACCCCAGGCGAGATGGAACAGGCCATGGCTTTTGGGCTGGAGGCGGTCAAGTTTTTCCCCGCCGAGCAAAACGGCGGTGTGGCCAAGCTCAAAGCCATCGCCGGACCCTATAAGGCTCTGAAATGGATGCCGACCGGCGGTGTCAGCGCCAAAAATCTGATGGATTATCTGTCCTTTGACCAGGTTGTGGCCTGCGGCGGCACCTGGATGGTGAAAAAAGACCTCATTGAGGCGGAGAACTGGGCCGAAATCACCCGCTTGACCCGGGAGGCGGTGGATACCATGCTGGGCTTCAGCCTGGCCCATGTGGGCATCAACTGCTTGGACGCCCAGGCGTCCGAGCGCACGGCCAGGACCATCTGCGGCCTGTTCGGCCTGCCCTTCCGGGCGGGGAACAGCTCCAACCACGCGGGGACGGCGGTGGAGTGCACCAAGGCCCCCGGCCCCGGCGTCCACGGACACATCGCCATCGGTACCAACAGTGTGGAGCGGGCCATCTATCATCTGGAGCGCCGCGGGGTGGCGATTGACCACGCCACCTGTAAGACCGATGCCAAGGGGCGGGCAAAGGCGGTCTACCTGGAGGGAGACTTTGGGGGCTTTGCTATCCACCTGGTGCAGAAATAAGGAGGGACGTACCATGAACAAGCGCGTTGTAACTTTTGGCGAGATCATGCTTCGTTTGGCCCCCAATGGATACTATAGGTTCTTCCAGAACGACCAGTTGCAGGCCACCTTCGGCGGCGGGGAGGCCAATGTAGCCGTCTCTCTGGCCAACTACGGGCTGGATTCCGTCTATGTTACCAAGCTGCCCGGCCACGCCATCGGCCAGGCGGCGGTCAACGCCCTGCGCAGCTTTGGCGTTGATACCTCCCATATCGTCCGGGGCGGAGACCGGGTGGGCATCTATTTCCTGGAGAAGGGGGCCTCCCAGCGGGGAAGCGTGTGCATCTACGACCGGGCCCACTCCGCCATCCAGGAGGCCCAGCCTGCCGACTTTGACTGGGACGCAATTTTTGCCGGGGCGGACTGGTTCCACTTTACCGGCATCACGCCCGCTCTGGGCCCCAATGTGGTGGAGATCTGCAAGGACGCCTGCCGGGCAGCCAAGGCCAGGGGAGTCAAGATCTCCTGCGATCTGAACTACCGGGGCAAGCTGTGGACCCGGGAGCAGGCCCGGGCGGCCATGAGTGAGCTGTGCCGGTATGTGGACGTGTGCATCTCCAATGAGGAAGACGCCAAGGACGTGTTCGGTATTGAGGCTGCGGAGACCGACATCACTGGCGGCAAGTTAAATAAGGAAGGCTACAAGAGTGTGGCCAGGCAGTTGGCTGACCAGTTCGGCTTTGAGCGGGTGGCAATCACCCTGCGCAGCTCCATTTCCGCCAGCGACAACGACTGGGCCGGCATGCTGTACGATGGGGAACACTACTGCTTCTCCAAGGAGTATCACCTGCGCATCGTGGACCGGGTGGGCGGCGGAGACAGCTTTGGCGGCGGCTTGATTTACGCCCTGCTGGCTGGAAAGGACAGCCAGGCGGCCATTGAATTTGCCGTAGCGGCCTCCGCCCTCAAGCACTCAATTGAGGGAGATTTTAACCGCATTACCGTGGCGGAGGTCGAAAAGCTGGCCGGTGGAGACGGCTCCGGCCGGGTACAGCGCTGATACCGGTCATGGGGAGCGCAGACGGAATGGGACTGCTCACAAAATAGCGGAGAAATACCGCTGGGTCGATGCTCAACACCGTACGGCGGAACGATTCAGACCGGCGCAGCGTTTGAAAAGGCACTGTATTTCGTAGAAATACAGTGCCTTTTCTCTGCGTTCCCGACCATTTGTTTTGTGCCTTCAAGTCTCGGGCAGATGCATTGAGAGGCAGAAATGTTGCTGCAAATACCGTGAGAAAGCACAGCCAAGCCAAGCCTCGTTTTCGAAATGAGAAGCATAATATTGCGGTGTCCTATCGGCAACAATTTATACCACGCTTTGGACGACAGAGCGTGGAGCTGCCTCTAAGATGCACAATCTAATGATGGATTTCCCTATAGTATTGTTGTATAATAAATAAAAATTCAGGGATAAGGATGGGGCGTTATGGAGGAGTATCGTATTACAATTGCAGAGCAAAGCAAATATGAAATTGAACTCTGTGCCGTCCAGTGTGGCAGGGATTATAGTGTCACAATCTGCGGTGGGGGCCGTCATCATGTGGGAGCTGCGGCGCTGGGGTGCGACGAATCCGGAACAGTGGGACACAAAATGCGCGGCGCTACCGTCAGTGTGCTGTGTGTGTTCGGACACAGAGACGACGAGGCGGCACGGTGGGCGGCAAAGTATCTGGCTACCGAGCTGAAATGCAATGTCAGTGTAGCGGTCGGCATCCACATTGACCACGCGGATGGCAGTGAGATCCAATGCCTTCTGGAGAATTGCAGGGAGGCATGCAGACAATTCAAAGACCGTGTGCGGGCGGACAGGCTGGCTTAAAGCGGGTGAAAGTGGTGGTAGAGTACGGAGGAGAACCGTTCAGCCGAATCCAAATGGGGGTGACAGGGGGGAGGCATCAGCCTCCCCCCTCTAAGCAGGGAATGGTTTGGGCTGCCCCTGCCGCAAGCCCATCTCTCCTGGGGGACATCCCTGTATTTTTATGACATGATTCTCCCACAGTTTTATTTTCCACGGTTGTGGCGCTTTGGCAGGTTGTACTTTTTGATCTTGCGAACCAGAGTCGACAGATCAATGCCGAGAGTGGCGGCAATCTCGCTGAGGGTACGGTCCTCCTGAAGACGCTGGGCCAATACTGCGGCCTCAACCTCCTCCAAAATGCAGTGCAGGCTGGAGCCCGCCGGTACCGGCCCCTGGGGCGTACGCTGTAGCCACTGGGCGGTCATCTCGTCGGGCAGATCCTCCAGCTCGAGGGTGTCGCTCCTTGCCAGTACAAAGGCCCGCTCAATGATGTTGTTCAGCTCCCGGATATTGCCTGGCCAGCGGTAGGCCAGAAGGGCCTTCTTGAAGGCTTGGCCAAACAGCTTCGCGGTTCCCTGCTGGCGGTTCAGGCGCAGCAGGATGTGCTCGGCCAGGGGCAGGATATCCTCCGTCCGCTCCCGCAGGGGCGGAATGTGCACGGGAATGACGTTGAGTCGGTAATAGAGATCCCGGCGGAAGGAGCCCTGGGCCACCTCTTTTTTCAGATCCCGGTTGGTGGCGGCCACGACGCGGGCGTTCATAGGCAGGGGAGCGGTGCCGCCGATGCGGTAGAACCGGCGGTCCTGGAGCACGGTCAGCAGCTTCACCTGGAGCTGGGGCGGCAGTTCGCCGATTTCGTCCAAAAAGATCACGCCGTCTCCCGCCAGCTCAAAGATTCCCCGCTTTCCCGTCCGGTTGGCCCCGGTAAAGGCGCCGGCCTCATAGCCGAACAGCTCTGATTCCAGCAGGTTCTCCGGAAGGTTCCCACAGGAGATCTTGATATAGTCCGGGCTGCCCGCAAAGCGGCAGATCATGCGGCAAAAGACATCCTTACCAACGCCGGATTCGCCGGTAATCAGGACGGTGGAGCGGACGTGGCTGACCCGCAGGGCCAGCTCCGCCAGGTTGTGCATGGCCTTGCTCCTGCCTACGATGTCGTAGTCCTCCATCAGGTGAAGCATCTCATTGATGCGCTGAACCAGCTCCCGGTTGGCCTTCTCTTTGACCTGCATCTCCCGGTCGTAGTCCAAATAGGTGATGTCCATCTGCTGGCGGAGCTGCATCAGCTCGGTCATGTCCCGCACGTTGCCCACCGCGCCGCGGAATCGTCCGTCCGGGCTGTAGACAGGGGAGAGGGTGACGAGGAGAAGCCGCTCGGAGTCGGCCTGGTACTTGATGAGTTCGGAGCGGGTTTCCCGGCTCTGGAACACCTCCAGCATCATCCGCGAGATGGGAAACCCCTCCTTGACAAGCTGGTGGATGTTGTGCCCCTGGATCTTTTCATCCGGAAGCCCGGTCATTTCACTGTAAGCCCGGTTGTTGTAGACAATATATCCGGTTTCGTCCGTATAGGTGAAGCCGTCGGTGGCCGAGTCCATGATAGCCGCCAGGATCTCCGGATCCATTAGGCGTTTGATATTAGCGCCGGACATGGGGCGGAAGCCTCCTCTCTTGGCCCTACAGCGCCCCCAGCAGCCGCCACCAGGGGAGATAGAGCAGAAATACGGCGAAAAGCATAAGAGCGGTATGGGGGATGCCAACCCGGAGCAGTTCATGGGTGGAATAGCAGCGGTCGCCTTCACCCAGCAGCAGAATTACATGGTGGAAGGGCAGAAGAAATTGGCTGCACACCGCAATGCAGATGAGAAACATCAGCGGAAGAGGAGGGGCCACCCCGGCACCGATGGACATCAGCCCGGGTACTACCACCGACATGGTGGTGATGTTGCTGCCCAGCACGGTGTGGAGCAGTACCACGGTCAGCAGAACCACCGCTGCGTAAGCCGGCGAGAATGTCTGTGGAAAAACAGGAACAAAAAGGGAAAACAGCCGGTCGGCCACACCGCAGGACTTTAAGGTTCCACCGATGGCAAAGGCCGCTGTGAGGAAAATCAGCAGCTTGACGTTGATGGCCTTTACGTCCGGCAGGCGCAGCAGCCCCAGGGGGAACATGAGCGCCGTGGCGGCTGCCACAACCAGAGTGCCGGTAAGGGGGTGAAAATCCTCGGTGGCCCAAAGCACCACCACGGCCAGCAGAAAGACCAGGTTGCGCCGTTCCGACCCAGTGAGCTGAACCCGCTCCGCCGTCTGTGCCGGGCTGGAGGGGAAGGTGCGCAGCACCCTGCGGAACAGGAACCGGTAGAGAAGGACCGCCGCCAGCAGGTAGGCCAGGGTGGGAGCCAGCATATAGGCCGCCCAGACGCCCTCATTTACGGTCAGACCGGCCATGGAGGAGAGGGCGCCATTGAGAATAATGTCGCCCCGAATCATGGACATATTTATCAAAATAGAGAAATAATAAAGGCCGAACAGGAGGGCGGTGCGCAAAGGCTCGGACAGGTTTATTCTAGCAAAGTACTCCCGGTAGATCAACGAAAGGATAATGATGCGGGAAAAGGGCTGGGGAATGAGAAACATCATGGCCGCGGCGGAGAGGAGGAGGGAGAGCACCATACGCCCGGGGGAGCGGGCAAAGTGCGCCAGAAGAGGCTGGAGCAGCTTGCCCGGCAGGCCGCTGTTGGAAATTCCTTGGGAAAACAGAAAAGAGACGGTGATGAGGACAAAATTTTCTGACAGGGGGAAGGAAAAGACTGTCTGGACCGGCGCGCCGCTGCACAGCAAAAAGGCCGCCAGCAAAAAGAGAGAGGCCGCTGTCCGCTCCACCACCCCGGTCACCCACCACAGGATGGTGAGCACCAGGGCGGCGAGGATGACGGACTGCTGTAGGGTAAAGCCGAGGGGGCGCAGCAGAAGAATCAGGGCGGGGAGCACCAGTGTGAGCACAAAAAGAAGGGCGCGCCGACGGTTTGCGGCCAGCGGCACCTTGACCCGGGTTTCCATAAACGTCCCCCTCATAGTGTCAGCCCCATGGGGCTCGCCTGAAAGATGCGGTGGTCCATCTCACGCAGCTCCGGGGAAATCAGGGGCCTGAACTCCATCTGGGCCAGAATATCCTGCTCCAGCTCCACGCCGGGGGCGATTTCGGTGAGCATCAGCCCATCCGGCGTCAGCTTGAGCACCGCCCGCTCCGTAAGGAAGGTCACATCCTGGCCGCTTTTGACCGCGTAATCGCCGGAAAAGGTGATCTGCTCCACTTGACGGCGGAATTTTTTGCTCCTGCCCTCTTGCAGTATAACCAACCTGCCGTCCCGCACCTCCTCCTTTAGGCCGCCTGCGGTAAAGGTTCCGGTAAAAAACACGCGTTTGGTATTTTGGGAGATGTTGACAAAGCCTCCGGGGCCGGTGCAGCGGGAGCCGAACTTGGAGACATTTACGTTGCCGTGGCAGTCAACCTCCGCCGCGCCCAGGAAGGACAGATCCAGCATGCCGCCGTCATAAAGCTCAAGAGTATCGGCCACGGTATAGATGGCCTCGGCGTTGACCGCTGAACCGAATCCAGCCCCCTCCACCGGCACGCCGCCCTGGGGGCCGGACTCCAGGGAGAGGGTGATGCGCTGGGCGATGCCCTCCTCGTTGGCCACCACTCCAACCCCGGAGGGAATGCCGATGCCCAGATTGATGAGACAGTCGGGCCGCAGCTCCAGGGCTCCCCGGCGGGCGATGAGTTTACGGTTGTCCAGGGGCATGGGCGGGATGGAGTCGGTGGGGCGGCGGAGCTGCCCGCTGAGCTCCGGGCGGAGCTGGGCCGCGTAGCTCTGCATATGCAGGGCCGGGTCGGTATTGACCACCACATAGTCCACCATCGGGTGGTGAACCCGTACGCTCTTGGGCGGCAGAGAGCCACGGCTGACGATCCCCCGCACCTGGGCAATAACAATGCCGCCGCTGTTGTGGGTGGCGGCGGCCAGTTCGGCGGCATAGTCGCCCACGCCTTCATCCTCCATGGACAGGCTGCCGTCCTCGTCGGCCCAGGTGGCCCGGATGAAGCAGGCGTCGATGGGGAAGGTCTTGTAGGCCAGATAATCCCGCCCGTCCAGCGAAACTAACTCCACGATGTCCCGGCCCTGAGCCCGGGTTTTTTGATTCGCCTTGCAGCCCTCCACCCGGGGATCGGCAAAGGTGCCCAGCCCCACATGGGTGAGCACCGCGGGCTTGTGGCCGGCGATCGCCCGCCACAGGTGGAGCATCACGCCAAGGGGCAGGGCATAGGCCGCCACCTGGTTGGTGCCGATGAGCTCCGCGATCTCGGGCGGGTTGGCAAAGTGCCCGGCCATCACGGTATCCAGCAGGCCAGGAGCCCGGAGCCGGGCCAGGCCGCGGCCGTCGGGCCGGTTGCTGCCGGGACTGATGCCGCATACCGCCGTCAGGGCTCTGGGGCTTCCCAGGCGCTCATACCGTTCCGCTAGGGCGGATAGAAGCTCGTCCGGAGCCGCATAGGCGCCGAAGCCGCCCACCCCAAGGGTCATGTTATCTTGAATCAGAGCAGCCGCTTCCTCGGCTGTGATCCGCTGCGCCACATCACATCATCCTTTCTGTGTTCCGCGCCCCGCTTGCCGAGCGGGGCCTTCGCCCATGGAATCAGCAAGAGGCATGCCAATATGGAAGAATCCATTATAAGCGGTGCGGGAGACAGGGGGCGGCCCCTCCGGCCGCTGCCGCATACAGCGGCGCTCATTGCGCATAAATGCCTGTTTTTTGCGCCCGGTGCCCGTCACAAAAGCGCCTATTCGTTGCAGTGCAACGAATAGGCGCTTTTGCGCAATATAAAACCTAAAAATGCGCATAAGTGCATGTTTTTGATGGAGGATGCCCCGGCTAAATACGCATTTTTCTCAAAAAACAGGCAAAATGGGGCGAAAAATGCTGAATGGAGGAGTTGGCCCTGCGTTTGCTTTAAGAACAGAATGTCTCCGGCGGTTTTACCCTTCACGCCGGGGCAAACGAACGTCATCCTATGACGAGAACGTGTAGAGGAGCGATATTATGGCGAGGAGAAAAGTGATTATCACGGTGGCCCAGACGGGCGCGTTCCACGGCAAGGAGGCAAATCCCAATATCCCCCTGACCCCGGAGGAGATTGCGGCCTCCGCGTACGACTGCTACAATGCAGGTGCGGCCATTATCCACATTCACGCCCGGGATCAAGAGGGCTTGTCCACCAATGATCCCAAGGTATACAGCGCCATCGGCTCGGGCATCCGGGCCAGGTGTAATGCCATTCTTCAGTACTCTACCGCCCCCGCAAACCGGGAGGGAACCTGCGCTGAGGACGGCATGAGGCTGCTGTACGACCCCGACCTGGTCAAGCCTGAGATGTGCTCCCTGGACTGCTCCCTGATCGGCACGAGCTGGGGGGACCGTACCTTTGTCTACGAGTGGTACCGCCCCTTCCTGCTCAAGTACGCCCGGAAAATGCGGGACATGGGCATCAAGCCGGAGCTGGAGTGCTTCAACCCCGAGAGCGTGGAGGACGTGTTCAATGTACTGGTACCAGCCGGCGTGCTGGAGGAGCCCGTCTCACTCTCCTTTGTCATGGGTATGGACCGCATCAGCCAGGGCTCCATCTCCTTCTCCGAGGAGAACCTGGACTTCATGATCAAGAAGCTGCCTAAGGACCGCTTTGTGAACTTTTCCACCATCTCCATCGGTGCCAAACATCACGTTCCCGGCATGGCGATGACCGTCCTCAAGGGCGGCGGGGCCCGGGTGGGTATGGAAGACAACATCTACTACGCCCCCGGAGAGCTGCTCAAGAGCAACGCCCAAATGGTGGAGCGGGCCGTACGCATCATCCGCGAGCTGGGCATGGAGGTCGCCACCCCCGACGAGGCCCGCGAAATTCTGAAGCTCGGCCGGTAAGCCCAATCTGACGGAGAGGAAGAGACGAATGGAAAAACAGAAATTCTATATGCCGGCCTCCCTGTTGATCAAAATTCTGGTCTGCCTGGCGGTCATCGCCGCCTTCTGGGTGGCTCCGCCGGTGGCGCCCCTGACCGCCGTCGGTATGCGGGTCATCGGTATCTTCATCGGCGTTATCCTGATGCTGTCCATTGTGGATACGGTATGGCCGGCTATGCTGGCCATCGTGCTGCTGGGACAGAGCGGCGTATGCACCGTCAATGAAGCCATCGCGGGCTCCATCGGCAACTGGATCATCTATTTTGTGCTGATGAGCTTTATCATGACCCATGCCCTCAACGAGTCCGGTTTTACCGACCGGCTGGTAGCCAAATTTATGAGCATCAAGCTGGTCAGCAAAAGCCCCTGGATTTTTACCATTTCCCTGGGTGTGCTCGGCATGCTCCTGGGGTGCTTTATGGATCAGGTGCCCGCCACCGCCTTTATGCTGGCGTTTGTCTCCCGCATCTACAAAGAGCTGGGCTACACCAGTCGGGATGCCTATCCCCATGTGGCCAACATCCTCACAGTGTTCGGCGTCAACATCGGCGGAGCCATGACCCCCATCTCCCACTCCTTGGCCATTCTGGGCATCGGCATTTATGAGGGGGCCACAGGGGAGAGCCTGAGTCTGTTCAGCTATCTGGCCTTCGGCGTGCCCACGGGCCTGATCCTGTTCGTTCTGCTGTGCGTCGCGGTGCGCCTGCTGACCCGTCCGGATATGTCCAAATTCAAGGACTTCAAGATTGAGAACGTCGTCAAAAAGCAGGGCCCCATGACGCTGCGGGAGGGTACCACTGCAGTGGTGTTCTTTGTGACCGTTATCATGTGGATTCTGCCCGGAGTGCTTAAGATGTTCAGCGATACCGCTTGGGTCAATGCTTTCAACAGCTTCGGCATTACCTTCTGGGCGATCCTATCCGTGGTGGTAATGGCGGTGATCCACATTGACGGCAAGCCCCTGCTGGACGTCAGGACTGTGGTCAACCAGAGCATCAACTGGGGCATCCTGATTTTCATCAGCATCGGTGTCTACCTGGGCAGCGCCATGAGCGCCGATTCCACCGGAATCGTGGCCGCCATTCAGCAGAATATTACCCCCCTCACCCAAAGCGTGGCGCCTGTGGTGGTGGTGTTTGTCATCGCCACTGTCTCCGTCCTGATGACCAACTTTGCTTCCAACGTGTCCACTATCACGGTAATGACAGCGGTGGGTGTGGCTCTGGCAGCCAGCAGCGGCGGAGCCATCAGCGCGGTGGGCATTGCCCTGGTGACAACGATGTGCGGCTCATGCGCCTATTTGCTGCCCTCCTCCTTCGCCACCATTGCCATGCTCCACGGACACGAGTACAGCAGCCGTAACCAGATATATCTGTTCGGCATTATCATGATTGTAATTACATCTCTGATCATTGGATTCGTAGGATATCCCATCGGCTGTGCGCTGACTGGGAGCTGAGCCTCTGTCATCTGTGCTCTGAAGACATAAGCTGGAATGTAGTCCCCGGATTGAAAGCAACCCTTCAACAGGGCCGCCGGTGTTTCAAAGAACCGGCGGCCCCTTTCTATCCCGTGACAAAAAGGGAATACCCTCAGATGGGGAAGCGGTCAATTTATTGCACGAACCAAGTACTGTCATATCAAAGGCGGACATACAGAGGACACTCTATAAACTGGATCACAACACATTTCGGCGGCTATGGATGAGTCTGCGCTGTTTCGAGATGCGGTATTATGGATAACGCAAAAAAGATGCTCATCATGCGCCACGGGTTTAAAAGCATTACCTTTAGCGCATATAAGGAGCGGCTGCTAAAGCTGTTCCGGATGGCTGCCGACCGCTCCCAACTGGTGGACGGCCGGTGGTACAACCAGCAGATACAGTACACTCAAAACGACGTGAGTATCATCATCATAAGTTCGCGCATCACCGTCTCCAAACCGCTCAATAAGTCATGTGAGGAGGGGATAATCCGTATGCTGAACCGCAGAATCCAGATTAACGTGCACCTCAAGCCAGAGGAGCTGTGATTTATGTTACTTGATATATACGGCAGGGCAAGTCTACATTGTAAAAAAGGCTCTGATAGGATCGGCTGCATCCGCCGGCGGCCCCGCATGGTTTGAAGACCCAAGGTTTAAATCTCCTCTCTGCGGCATAAAACCCGTCGGAATTCAAGGATTCCGACGGGTTTTATGCTGCCCGCTGCCAGAGTACCTGGAGAGGATATCCCTGCCGGGCATCGACTGGAAACAATGTGCTAAACCATATTGAGGTAATTGTAGATGGCAGTCATGAAAATTGCGTCCCGAATGCTGGTCAGGGGGCTGATGCCCAGCAGCTCTTTGATTTTCTTGACCCGGGCTGCCACAGTGTTCTTGTGGAGATAGAGCAGCTCCGCCGCCTCGCTCAGGTTCATACTGGTTTCGATCAGCGCGCCGATGGTCTCACGAAAGATGGACTCATCCATATGCTCCCGGATCAGGCGTACATAGATGTCCAACAGAGGGGCCATGGTCTCGGTGGAGATCTGGCTCATCATGTATTCGGTCAGGTAGTCGGCTAGAAAGTACACCTTAAGCTCTTTCTTCTGGCGGTAGCGGTACAGCCACATGATATCCTCATAGATGCGGCCGTAATAGGAAAAGCGGTTCTGGACCGTGCCGCAGATATAGCGGCTTTTCTGTCCGGGCACCTGAGATTCAAACCATGCATCGATTTCTTCGATACACAGGCGGATCTGGTTGCGGTAGGTGGCCACCGTAGTTTCGTCAATCTGCTTGAAGAGCAGGAGCAGGTTGCCGCCGATACAGAACAGCAGGTCGTTGGGAGAATGGCTGGGGGAATTCGGGTAGTCCTCGGCAAAGCGGGAAAGCACCAGTTCGGAGCTCTCGCACCCCACATACTCAATAAGAAGGGGATAGCGGTTGACGTGCTCAGTGATACCCAGTTCAGCGGCCTGGGAGCGGATGCGCATGATGTTGACCGGGCGGTCCACAAAGAGAAGGCGGGCCAGATGGCTCATGGCGCCGGTGGAGGCAGTGGGGAGGAATTCACGCTGGAGTTCGTAGTCGTACAGCGATTCAAACGACAGCTTGATGAGCTTGGCCAGGGACATTACGGTGGATGGATCGCCGGAGACGCCGATGACGCCCACCGGGATCAGGTTCTCCCGCAGCAGCAGGTTCACCCCAGGCGAAGTCACGCCGGGGAGATCCTCGGTCAGATCCTCGGTGACGTTGATGCTGATGTTGTTGGTGATCATGCGGAAGGCGGTAGCGTGGAAGGTGCCCACACGCTCTTCACTGCACGACGCAATGATGATACCGTGCTCATTCATGATGTTGATGTTGTAGTCGGTCTGGGAGCGGATGCGTCGGATAAACTGCTCAGCAAAGGCCTGGTTGATCATGGGCGGCACCTCCCTTTTTGCCCTTTATTGTACCATAGCTGGGCAGAAAGCACAACTGATTGGGTATCCGGGCATGTGAAAAGGCGCCTGAAAGGGCGCCTTTTCACATAGAGGTTTAGTCTAGGCGGGCGCCGTTTTCGTTCATACGGGCGCGGATTTCAGCGCCGGACAGCTCACGCAGGGGCAGATCCCGCCGGATGGACAGGTCGGCCGCCAGCGCGGCAGCGTGTCCATATTCAAAGCACTGGGCGGTGACCCGGCAGCTTGCCAGGGCCTGGTGCTCGGCGCACAGGTTGCGCCCGGCCACAAGCAGATGCTCGCCGGTTTCCGGAACCAGGGAGCCGTAGGGAACCTCGTAGTAATCGTTGATGAGCCAGAACAGGTAGGGCGTTTTACCGGCGTGGAGTTCAATGGGCCAGGGGCAGCGACAGATGCCGTCGGAGCGCTTGCGGGCATGGGCCACGTCGTCATTGGTGAGCCGCGCAATGCCGCGGATGCTGCGGGTTTGGCGGACGCCCACTTCGGGAGAGCAGTCGTTGATAAAGCTGTGCTCACAGCCGGGAATATGCTCCCGGAAGAAGCGGGCGTATTCCTGTACCTGGCGGCGGCCGACGATCTCCGCCTCAGTGTGGTCCTCCGGGTTGCATACGTTCAGCGCCCGGCCGTCCCGGCCGGTCAGTAGGGTAGTGTTCATCAGCAGTTCACCGGGCCGGGGAGTAGGAAAGACCCAGACCTTGACCCGGGGCAGATGCCAGCCCTGGCGGTTGGCCTCGTGGAGCAGCTCCGTCACACAGTCGGGACTGATAGTGTCCGGCCCCCAGTAGTCGGAGAAGCGCGCCGTGTCCACCCCGCCCAAGCGGAACATGGCGGTGGGATTCTGGATGGTGCCGTTGTCCCCCATGGTGTAGCCGCCCCCCGCCCGGTAGATCAGATCTGCGTCGCCGGTGGCGTCGATGAGCACCTTGGCGCGGATCTGGGCCAGGCCGCTCTTGGTATCAATTACCACCCCATAAAAAAATCCCCCTCCTTGATGACGCCGAAAATATTGGTATGATAGAGGATGCCCGCCCCTGCGCCCAGCACCAGCTCCTCGGCCACTTCTTTATAGACCTGGGGATCGTGGGTGATGAGATAGGTCTTGCCGTAGAGCTGCGGGGGCGTCACGCCGCCCCGGGCGCGCATGGCCTGGAGAAACTCCTCTGTAAAGCCGAAGACGGTCTGGCGGGGGCCGTCGGCTTCCGGCGTGTCACTGCACAGAAATGTACCGCAGACCGTGCCGGAACCACCGGCCACTGCCGCGCCCCCCAGAAAACCCAGCCGCTCCACCAGAAGGACGGAGCGCCCCTGCCGGGCGGCCATGGAGGCCGCCGCAATGCCGGCCGGCCCACCGCCGCAGACCAGGACATCCACCTCGTCATACAGCGGGAGCGCACAGTCGGTGTGGTAGATAACGGTATGGCGAAATTCTTTCAATTGCTTCACCTCATGTTCTGCGCCGGTCGGGGCGCTCTATGTTGTATATCCAGTATGACAGATCTGACTGCTGGGCGGAATGTGCCGCTGACACAGCTTTGCAAAGCTTTTCTATGGAGCTGGAACAAGGAGGGAGGCAGCCGCTGCGGCGGACTGGTATAAATCAGTGCCGCAGTCATTCTTTTGGCACAAAACTTTGTGACCGCGACACATTAGGCAGGGTGGGGGGCCGTGCTATACTTGAGGTATGCAGAGGCGAGATAACGGCCGTCAGGCCGTACCGACAAGCAAGGAGGAATTGCTGCCATGTGGAAGTATTACAACCCGGTGGAAGTGGTCTTCGGCACCGGGAAGCTGGATGAGCTGGGACAGCTTATGGCCGAGCGGGGGCTGGACCGGGCGCTGATCGTCTCCGATCCCTTCACCCACCGCAGCGGCGTGGCCGCGCGGCTGAATGAGTGCGCGGGCGGCCGCGTGCTGGACATCATCTCTGAGGTGGAGCCCAATCCCACCTGTGACAACGTGGACGCCTGTGCCCGGCGGGCCAGGGAGCTGGGGGCCCGGGCCATCATCGGCCTGGGCGGCGGCTCCGCCATGGACTGCGCCAAGGCCGCGGCGGCTGCGGCCGCCATGGACTGCACCGGCCTGGAGCTACTGCGGGGGAGGCCCGTCACCGATGCGCTGCCCCTCATTGCCGTGCCAACCACCGCCGGAACCGGCAGCGAGGTGGGCTGGGGCGCGGTGCTCTCCGACCACGCCGCCAACGCCAAAATCGCCATCTTCGGCAGCCCCATGTTCCCCCGACTGGCCCTGGTGGACCCGGTGCTGACCTACACCGTGCCCCCCGCCGTCACCGCCTCCACCGGCCTGGACGTGATCGCCCACAGCCTGGACGCCATGTGCTCGGTCCGGGCCAACCCGGTGTCCGACGGCCTGGCCGTCCGGGCCGCCAAGCTGGCCTTTGAGAACCTGGAGGCCGCCTTCCGGGACGGCTCCGACGCCGTGGCGCGGGAGCGGATGGCCATGGCCAGCACCATCGCCGGTTATGCCTTCAGCAATACGGGCACCACCGGCAGCCACGCCTGCTCCTACCTGCTGACCGCCAAGTACCATATCCCCCACGGCGAGGCCTGCGCCCTCACCCTGGATGCCTGGTTCCGGAAGGACGCAGCGGTGCGCCCGCTGCTCCACACCCTCAGCCGCATGATGGGCTTCGCCGACGCCAACGCGGCCGCCGACCGGTTGGCCGAGCTGAAGGAGCTCACCGGCATGCGCACCACCCTGACCGCCATGGGCGTGCCCGATACGCAGGAGGCCCTCGACGAGCTGGCGGCCAACGCCGCCGCGTCGGGCAACATGGCAAACGACATCTGCAAGGCCACAAGGGAGGACATCGCGTCCCTCTTTGCGTCCCTGCGCTGAGAAAAGGAGGAACGGATATGGACAACCTGACGCCGTGGAAAGAGGCGTTGAAGGAACGGACGCTGTACGGCTGCTTTGTGACCTACGGCCTGCCGGACATCGCGGAGGTCACGGCCCTGATGGGCTTTGATTTCCTGCTGCTGGACAACGAGCACGGGGTGATCGAGCAGAGCACCCTGGCGGACATGGTGCGGGCCTCCCAGCTGCGGGGGGTGCCCGCGGTGGTGCGGTGCACCATGAAGGAGTACGACCACATCCAGAAGGCCCTGGACTTCGGCGCCAACGGCGTGCAGCTCCCCTGGTGAACACCGCCGAGGACGCCCGGCGGGTGGTGGAGCTGGCCAACTACGCCCCCCAGGGGCGCCGGGGCACCGCCTACCTCCCCCGCGCCGCCCGGTACGGCATGGTGGAGGACAAGCGGGCCTACCTGAGGCAGGCCAACGACACCAAGCTGGTGTGCTGCCAGGTGGAGACCCGCCAGGCAGTGGAGAACCTGGATGGGATTCTGGAGGTGGACGGGGTGGACGTCTACTTCATCGGCCCCGGCGACCTGGCCGCCTCCTACGGGGAGCCCGCCGGCAGCCCCAAAATGCTGGAGCTGACCGAGCGGATGATCCGCCGTATCGTGGCCGCGGGAAAGACCGCCGGCTACTACGTGGGCACGCCTGAGGCGGCCAGACAGGCCGAGGAGTGGGGGCCCGCTATCTGGTCACCGCGGTCAACCAGTACATGGTGTCCGGCGGCAGGAGCTTCCTGAGCCAGGTACGCGGGGGCGGGGCGGTGGCCGCCTCCTCCGCGTACTGAGGAGGCCCCCATGGAGGACATGCACCTGATTCTCCGCTGGCACGGGGAGAAGGACCCCATCTCCCTGCGCCAGTACGCGCAGATTCCCAACCTGTACGGCATTGTCACCTCCCTCTATCATCTGCCCCTGGGGCAGGTGTGGGACCGGGGGGAGGTGCTGCGCCTGAAGGAGCAGATCGAGGCCCACGGCCTGAAGTTTGAGCTTGTGGACAGCTTCCGCATTCACGAGGACATCAAGCGGGGCTATGCCTCCAGGGACGCCCTCATCGAAAACTACCGGAAAAACATCCGCATGCTGGCGGAGTGCGGCATCCGGATCATCTGCTACAACTTCATGCCGGTCTTTGACTGGACCCGTACCGATCTGGCCCATGTCCTCCCCGACGGCTCGGACTGCCTGAGCTTTGAGAAGGAAAAGGTGCGGGCCGTGGACCCGGAGAGGGGCATTGAGCTGCCCGGCTGGGGGACCAACCACACTCCGGCGGAGCTCCAGGCCCTGCTGCACAGCTACCAGGGCATCGGGGAGGAGGAGCTGTGGGACAACTGCCGCTATTTTCTCCGGGCGGTGCTCCCGGTGGCGGAGGAGTGCGGCGTCAAGCTGGCCCTCCACCCCGACGACCCGCCGCGGCCCATCTTCGGCCTGCCGCGCATCGCCAAGAACGCCGCGGACTACCGGCGTATCCTCTTCACCGCCGACCTGGACAGCCCCAGCAACACCATCACCTTCTGCTGCGGCTCCCTGGGCTCCGGCGCGGACAACGATCTGCCCGCCATGATCCGGGAATTCGGTCCCAGGGGGAAGCTCCCCTTTGTCCACTTCCGCAACGTCCAGCGGGAGCCTGGGGGCGATTTCTACGAGTCCGGCCACCAGACCGGCTGCGGCAGCAGCGACATGGGGGAGATCATGCGGGCCCTGTGTGATATGGGGCGCCCCTTCTGTCTCCGCCCTGATCACGGCCGCCGCATCTGGGACGAGGCGTGGAGCATTAGAGAGGTGACGGACGCCGACGGTACCCAGCGGGTAGAGCACCGGCCGGACGGCTGGAACGGCGTCAAGCCTGCGGCGGGCTACGGCCTGTTTGACCGGGCCCTGGGGGCGGCCTACGCCCAGGGGCTCTATGAGGGCATCCGCAGGGAGCGGGCCGCCCAATTGACAAAGGAGTGAGTACATTGCGTAAAGTGATTTCCCGGCAGGAGGCCGCAGCCCTGGTGCAGGACGGAATGACGCTGGGCATGCTGGGCTTCGTGACACTGTCGGTTCCGGAGGAGCTGCTGGTCTCCCTGGAGGAGCGCTTTCTGGCCGAGGGCCACCCAAGGGATCTGAACGTGTTCTACACCTCCGCCATCGGCGACGGCGGGGAACATGGCGCCAACCACCTGGCCCACGCGGGGCTGGTGCGGCGTATGGTGGGCGCCCACGTAGGTCTGGCTCCCAAGCTCAACCCTCTGATCACCGGCAACCAGATCGAGACCTTTTGCGCCCCTCAGGGGGTGCTGGTTCATATGTGCCGGGCCATGGCGGGGCACAAGTGCGGCGTCATTACCCACGTGGGCCTCAAGACCTTCTGCGACCCGGAGGTGGAGGCATGCTGCTTCAACGACGCGGCCAGGAAAGCCCACACTGAGGGCCGAGGCATCGTCCAGAGCATTGAGATCGACGGCCGCCGGCTGCTCCACTACAAGCTGACGCCCCCCGATGTGTGCTTCATCAAGGCCACCTACGGCGACAGCCGAGGCAATCTGTCCATGGAGAAGGAAGGGCTGTTTCTGGAGCAGTTAGAGATGGCCCTTGCTACCAAGAACAACGGCGGAACCGTCATCGCCCAGGTGGATACCCTGGTGGAGGACAACACCCTGGACCCCCGCAGCGTGAAGGTCCACGGCTGCTTCGTGGACTATGTGGTGGTGGGGCGGCCGGAGTACAGCCGCCAGCACTACTTCGACGCCATCCCCTACCATCCGGAGTGGACCGGCGAGGTCAGGGTGCCCATGGGTGCCCTGGAGCCAATGGAGCTGGGCATCCGCAAGATTATCGCCCGACGGGGCGCCATGGAGCTGCGGAGGGAGTGCCTGGTAAACCTGGGCTTCGGCATGCCCGACGGTGTGGCCTCCGTGGCCGGCGAGGAGGGGGTGGCCGGCGAGATGACCCTGTCCATCGAGTCGGGCACACTGGGCGGCGTGCCAGCCCCCGGCAACGGCTGCGGCGCCTCCGCCGACGTGGAGGCCATTGTCAAGCACACCGAGATTTTCGACGGCTATGACGGTGGCAGCATCGACATCGCCTATCTGGGCGCGGCCCAGATCGACCGCCACGGCAATGTAAACGTGTCCAAGTTCGCCGGGCGGATGACCGGCCCCGGCGGCTTCATCAACATCACGCAGAACGCCAAGAAAATCTGCTTTATGGGCACCTTCTCCTCGGTGAAGGACACCGATATCCGCCTGGAAAACGGACGGCTGAACATCGTCAAGGACTCCAATGTGGTCAAGTTTGTCCCGGAGGTAGAGCAGATCACCTTCTCCGGCGATTACGCGCGGGAGACCGGCCAGGAGGTGCTCTACATTACGGCGCGGGCGGTATTCCGCCTGACCGACCAAGGCCTGACCCTCGTGGAGGTGGCCCCCGGCGCGGAGCTGGAGCGGGACATCTATCCACTGATGGGCTTCCGGCCTGCTGTGGCTGCCGATCTGAAAGAGATGGATCCGCGAATTTTTCGCCCGGAAAAAATGGGGCTTGTGCTCCAGGATTGAGAGGGAAAACACGATGAACAGCTTTACTCTGGATGAAATCTATGTGGGGCAGAAGGCGTCGGTCACCAAGACCATCACCAGGGGCGACATCTACGCCTTTGCCGGCCTGGTGGACGACTACAGCCCCGTCCACATCGACAAGGCGTTCGGCGAGCAGAGCCCCTTCGGCCGGTGCATCGCCCACGGCTTCCTGTCCGGCGCCCTGTTCAGCACCCTGGCGGGCAATTACCTGCCAGGCGCAGGCAGCCTCTATGTGCGCCAGAGCCTGAACTTTCTCAGGCCGGTCTACGCGGGGGACACCATCACCGCCACCTTTGAGGTGGTCAAAAAGGGCGAGGAGGTCACCAAACCCGACGGCACGGTAAAGTTCAGCCCCGGCCGCATCGTTATGAAGGCCACCGCCGTCAATCAGAGGGGCGAGGTGGTGGTGGAGGGCGAGGCATGCTCTATGGCTGCCCGGGAAAAGGTGGATTGCAGCCGGTTCTGAATCCGGGGGACTAGCGCAATAGTGCCCAAAGAGGTGCGCGCCCTTATGTGCTGTATTTGTGGAAATGTATTAAAGACATAAGATAGCGCCTGATTCTTGTGTTGCCGTCACAGTGCACATACGGTGTGCCCGTGTATAATAAAGTTATCCGGATGAGACAGCAACTGTGGAACGACAAACAGAGAAATGAGGGATCAAAGCAATGTTCTTGAAAAAGTTCGGGGATCTGGCTGCGGGCGTATTCTTCCTGATTCTTTCCATCGCCCTCTTCCTGGCGGCCAGCGCACTGCCGCCCAGCCTGATGGGGGGACTTGGCTCCGACTTCATGCCGAAGGTTCTGGCCATCATTACCTGCATCCTCTCCTTCTTTCAAATCCGTGCCGGATTCCGCACCATGCGAAGCTTCCAGCCGAATGAAGGAGCGGAGGAGGAGAAGCCGGAGTACCTGCGGGTGCTGGCCACCATCGCGGCATTCACCGTATATGTGTTTGTCATTGAGCCGGCGGGCTTCCTCCTCAGCTCCATCGTGTATCTGTTTGCACAGATCACTATCCTGGCGCCCAAAGAGAAGCGGGGCATCAAAGGGATCATCCTGTTCGCGGTGATCGCCGTCGTGGTGTGCGTCGCGGTTTACTTTATCTTCCGGTTCGGTCTGAATGTCATGCTGCCCGCCGGCATACTGGGTTAAAAGGAGGCGCAACTGATGGAAACCTTATCCCTGATTGGAAACGCATTTGCCGGGATGATGAACCCCATGTCCATTCTGCTGCTGATCGTCGGTGTCGCGGTGGGCATTGTGTTCGGCTCCATCCCAGGCCTGTCCGCCGCCATGGCGGTGGCCCTCTTCCTGCCGGTCACCTTCGCCATGCAGGCCCATGAGGCGTTCACCCTACTCGTGGCGCTCTACATCGGCGGGATCTCCGGCGGCCTGATCTCTGCCATCCTCATCAACATCCCCGGCACCTCCTCCTCCATCGCCACCTGCTTCGATGGCTCCCCCATGGCCAAAAAGGGTGAGGCGGGCAAGGCTCTGGGTACCGGAGTGGTATTCTCCTTCCTGGGCGGCCTGTTCTCCTTCCTGGTGCTTATGTTCGTGGCCCCTTCCGTGGCGCAGATTACCCTGAAGTTTTCCGCCATCGAGTACTTCGGCGTGTGCCTCTTTGCCCTCTCTATGATCGCCGCCCTGGCGGGCACCAGCATGATCAAGGGACTGCTCTCCGGCTGCCTGGGCCTGATCATTGCCTTGGTGGGTATGGCGCCCATTGATGGAACCAAGCGATTCACCTTCGGTATCAACGAACTGTCCTCCGGCTTTGACATCCTGCCTACCCTGATCGGCATCTTTGCCATTGCGGAGGTGCTGGCCTACGCTGAAGAGGTCAAAAAGATGGGAAAGGCCACTCAGATCAAGCAGAGCTTTAAAATCAAGGGCTTCGGATTCACCTGGAAGGAGTTCGTGGGGCAGAAGTGGAACGCACTGCGCTCCGCCCTCATCGGTACCGGCATCGGTATCCTGCCCGGCATCGGGGGCTCCACCGCCGGTATTCTCTCCTGGATGACCGCCAAAAAGACCTCCAAGCACCCGGAGAAGTACGGCACTGGGATCATGGACGGCGTGGTGGCCTCCGAGACCTCCAACAACGCAGTCATCGGCGGCGCCCTCATCCCCCTGCTGACCCTGGGCATCCCCGGCGACGGTGTGACGGCCATGCTGCTGGGGGCCTTTATGATCCACGGCCTCACCCCCGGACCCCTGCTCTTTGTGGAGTCCGCAGACCTCATCTACACCATCTTCATCGCCTGCATTCTGGCCAACGTGGTCATGCTGGTGCTTGAGCTGGGCGGCATGCGGATTTTTGTCCGTCTGCTGAGTATCCCAAAGTACATCCTGCTCCCTGTGGTGCTGGTGCTGTGTACCGTGGGCGCCTTCGCCACCAACAACCGTATCTTTGATGCCCAGTCCATCGTGATCTTCGGCGTGCTGGGCTACCTGATGAGCAAGTTTAAGATCCCCGTGGCTCCTTTCATCCTCAGCTTCATTCTGTGCGACCTGCTGGAGACCAACCTGCGCCGGGGCCTGATGCTGACCCAGAACGACTTTTTGGCTTTCTTCACCCACCCCATCGCCGCTGTGTTTATGGTGGCCGCGGTGCTGTTCGTGGTGTGGACGGTAATCAAGCAGGTGCGCAACCGCAAAAAGGAGACTGCGGGTGCGGCTTGAGCCCATTGAGATTGAAATCAATATTCACTAAGGAGGATTTTCCCATGAAAAAGAGACTGCTTGCCCTTATCACTGGAGCCGCTCTGGTTGGAACCCTGCTGGCCGGCTGCGGCAGCACCAGCGAGAACACCGAATCCCCTGATGCCGCCGGTAATACAGGCTCCGCCTCAGGCGGAGGGTGGCCCTCCGGCCCGGTATCCATTGTTGTCCCTGCCAGCGCCGGGGGCGGTACCGATCTGCTGGCCCGTGTTCTGGCCGAGAAACTGACGGCCAAGTTGGGACAGTCCTTTGTGGTGGTCAATGTCACCGGCGCCGGCGGCTCCAGCGGCATCAACCAGGTTCATGAGGCCGCCCCAGACGGCAACACCATCCTCTTCTTCCACAATGCCCTGCTGATCAACAATGTCACCGGCGTGTCCGACTACTCCTACGAGGGCTTCGCTGTCGGGCCCCACGTGGTCACCGACAATGCCACTGGATTCTATGTCAGCGCCGACGCCCCCTACAGCACCTATCCGGAGCTGATTGATTACTGCAAGGAGCACCCCGGAGAGGTCACCATGGGCGTCGAGGTGGGCGGCTTTACCTACATGATGGTCAAGTCCTTTGAGGCGGCCACCGGCGTGCAGTTTAACCTGGTAGATGTGGGCTCCAACTCCGACAAGTGCACCGCGCTGCTGGGCGGCCATATCGATATCATGCCCAACCAGTACTCTACGGCCAAGGGCTATATCGAGTCCGGTGACTTTGTGGCCCTGGGCTTCCCGGCCGAGGAGCGCAGCGCAGTCTATCCCGACGTGCCCACAGCCAAGGAACAGGGCGTGGATTGGCTCTACAATGGATATGAATTCGGCTTCTTCCTGCCCAAGGACACCCCCAAGGACATTCAGGACACCTTTGATACCGCAGTGGCAGAGCTGATGGAGGACGAAGAGGTGCAGCAGGCCATCCTGGATCTGGGCAACGAGCCTACCTACCTGTCCCCGGCCGACTACGAGAGCCAGCTGGCGGATATCCAGGCCGAGTACGAGGAGCTGTGGGCCGCGGCCAACGCGGCAGCCTGAGCTCCTCCCCCACAAGAACACATGGACTGCCTCGCCCGTGGGCGGGGCAGTCCCATCCGATTGTAAAAGAGGTATGCGGTATGAAACGGGAGATTTCTCCTTTTATTCGCCTGAACCAGAAGGACAATGTGGTGGTGGCCCGCCGGGACGTGCCCGCCGGCATGGAGGTGGAGAGCGAGGGCTTTACCACCCGTACCGAGGTGCCCGCGGGCTACAAGGCTGCGGCCAGGGACATCCGGAAGGGGGAGCCGATTCTCAAGTACAACACCTGCATCGGCTTTGCAGCGGAGGACACCCCCGCCGGCACCATGATGCACAGCCACAACATCGTCTTTGAGCACGTGGATCTGGATTACGCCTTCAGCCGGGACTATCACCCCACCGAGCTCCTGCCTCCGGAGCAGCGGGCCACCTTCCAGGGCTTCGTCCGTCCCGACGGCCGGGTGGCCACCCGCAACTACATCGGCATTCTGGTGGCCAGCAACTGCGCCGCCACCGTGGCCCGGAAGATCGCCAACCACTTCACCCCGGAGCGTCTGGCCGCCTACCCCAACGTCAGCGGAGTGGTGCCCTTCATCACCGGACTGGGCTGCGGCATGGAGATGACTGGTCCCTTCATGGATCTGCTCCGCCGCACCATCATGGGCTATGCCACCAACCCCAATCTGGGCGCGGCCATCGTGACGGCCCTGGGCTGTGAGCGCAACAACATCGACGGCATGTTTGAGCACGCCGGTCTTCAGGAGAGTGAGACCCTCCAGAAGCTGGTGATCCAGGACGTGGGCGGCACCGCCAAGGCCGTGGAGGAGGGCATCCGCAGGGTGGAGCAGCTGCTGCCCGTGGTCAACGCCTGCCGGCGGCAGACCGTCTCCGCCGAGCACCTGGTGCTGGCCCTGGAGTGCGGCGGCAGCGATGGCTTCTCCGGCCTGTCCGCCAACCCCGCCCTGGGCCGGGCGGTGGATCTGCTGGTGAAAAACGGCGGCACCGCCATTCTCTCCGAGACCACTGAGATCTTCGGCGTGGAGCACACCCTCACCCGCCGGGCCCGTACGCCGGAGGTGGGGCAGAAGCTGGTGGATCACATCAACTGGTGGCTGAAGTACAACGAGGGCAAGGACTGCCAGATCAACGGCCGTGTCAGCCCGGGCAACAACAAGGGCGGCCTGGCCAATGTGCTGGAGAAATCCCTGGGCGGCGCCAAGAAGGGGGGCGAGACCGCCCTGAACGAGGTGTACGACTACGCCGAAAAGGTCACCGAGCACGGCCTGGTCTTTATGAATACCCCCGGCTACGACCCTGTGGCCACCACCGGCCAGGTGGCTGGCGGCGCCACCATGGTGGCCTTCACCACCGGCCGCGGCTCCTGCTTCGGCGGTGTGCCCTCTCCCGTGCTCAAGCTGGCCAGCAACACCCCCATGTACCAGCGGATGGAGGGGGACATGGATATCAACTGCGGGGTCATCATCGACGGTGAAAAGGATCTGGACGAGATGGGGCAGCTCATCTTTGAGCGTATCCTCCAAGTGGCCTCTGGCGATAGGAGCAAGAGCGAACTGCTGGGCGTGGGCGAGAACGAGTTTGTGCCCTGGCCCATCGGCGTGCTGGCTTAATGGGAGGTGGATATGGATTGTGACTGGGACTTTCAGCTCAAGAACCCCGGCCTGGCCAGCAGTGAGCTGACCAACGGCTTGGCCCGCACCGGCCAGCGGGCGTTGCTCTACGCCACCGGCATGGACGAGGAGGACATGAAAAAGCCCTTTGTGGCGGTGATCAACTCCTTCAGCGAGATGGTTCCCGGCCACATGCACATGCGGGAACTGGCCGAGCAGGTGAAATACGGCATCCTGGAGGGGGGCGGCATCCCCCGCGAGACCGGCACCATCGCCATCTGCGACGGCCTGTGCCAGGGCCACTGCGGTATGCGCTACCCTCTGCCCAGCCGGGATCTCATCGCCGACTCCATCGAAATGGTGGTGCAGGCCCACCACTTTGACGCCATGGTGCTCATCCCCGGCTGCGACAAGATCATACCCGGCATGCTCATGGCCGCCGCCCGGCTGGACATCCCCGCCATCGTGGTCACCGGCGGCCCCATGCTGCCCGGCAACGTGGGCGGCAACCCTCTGTTTTGCTCCAGTGAGCTGCGGGAATTCCCCGGCCGGGTGGAGCAGGGGAGCTGCACCGTGGAAGAGATGAAGAAGGCCGAGGAGGCCGCCTTGCCCACCGTGGGAAGCTGCGCCCACCTGGGTACCGCCAACTCCATGTGTATGCTCACAGAGGTGCTGGGCATGTCCCTGCCCGGCTGCGGCACCGCTCCGGCGGTATCCAACCGCCACAAGCGCATCGCCAAGCAGTCCGGCCGGCAGGTCATGGAGCTGCTGCGCCGGGGCATCACCCCCCGGCAAATCCTCACGCGGGAGGCTTTGCTCAACGGCGTGGCGGGGGCCATGGCCACCGGCTCCTCCACCAATCTGGTGCTCCACCTGCTGGCCATCGCTCACGAGGCCGGCGTGGAGCTGACACTGGACGACTTCGACCGCATCAGCCGGGAGGTGCCCTTCGTATGTAACCTCCAGCCCTCTGGCAAATACCCCATCGTCTCCATGGACGCCTGCGGCGGCATTCCAGCGGTGCTGAAAAACGTGGAGCCCAAGCTCCACCGGGACGCGATGACCGTCGCAGGAAAGACCCTGGGTCAGATGCTGGACGCCGTGGAGCCTGTGGAGAACGACGTGATCCGCACCATGGAGCACCCCCAGAAGCCGGAGGGCGGCATTGCCGTGCTCTGCGGAAGCCTGGCCCCCGACGGGGCTGTGGTAAAGCAGTCGGGTGTCAAGCCCTCCATGTACCGGTTCTCCGGCCGGGCGCGGGTGTTCAATTCCATGGAGGAGGCGGACGCGGCGGTGAGCGCCGGGACCATTGAGAAGGGCACCGTCCTGGTCATCCGGTATGAGGGCCCCAAGGGGGGGCCCGGCATGCGGGAGATGCTCTCCACCACCGCCCTCATCATGGGCCGGGGTATGGACGAGGACTGCGCCTTGGTCACCGACGGGCGCTTCTCCGGAGCCACACATGGCCCCTGCATCGGGCATATCTCCCCGGAGGCGGCCGCTGGCGGCCCCATCGCCCTGGTGGAGGACGGCGATGAAATTTTCATTGACATCGCGGCCCGCCGCCTTGAGCTGAAGGTCTCCCCGGAGGAGCTTGAGCGCCGCCGGGCCGTCTGGAAGCCTCTGGTCAAGCCACGCGGCCCGGCTCTGGCCAAATACGCCGCCCACGTCAGCTCTGCGGACCGCGGCGCCATTATCGAGCTGGAGAATAGCGCCTGTCAGTGAGTAGGTTTTCGTTGAGACCAGAACCCCGCCGGAATCCTTGGGTTCCGGCGGGGTTTCTTTTCCTTTTCAGATTCCCACATATGCGCGACGCATCCGGAGTCCAAAAGCGCCTCCGCGGCCAACCATACCGGTACTTGTATGGCCTCATGGCTGACATACCATCGGTGGAATAGGTGAAGTTGACAGAAGTGCAGGCGTGAGGCTTGCCGCTGTGTTGGGTCTATGCTATGATAGCGGGAAAGGAGCAGAACTGTTTATTTGCAAAGCAGAGGAGGCTGAAGGCGTGGACACCAAGGAAATCGCCATGCGATGGCTGAGTGAAAATTTGAACTATGTGGATTCTGTCACCGTCATTGACAGCACGGGGAGAATTATTGCAAAGCAGAGGTTTAATCCACGCTATACGGATGAAGAGAATCTGGCTCATAATCAGTGGGCGCTGGGCAAGAACTTGCTGGAGCTCTTCCCCTCTTTAAGTCCGGAAGACAGCACGCTGCTGCAGGTTCTTCATACCGGAAAAATTATATACATTGAAAATCAGGAGGCATGGAATCTCCAGGGCAGGAAAACGGTATGCAACAATCTGAATTTTCCGATTATTTTTCGGGGCAAAATTGTAGGTGCCGTGGAAATTTCACGAGACATCACACATATTGACAATCGTATTCACCCCGTACCGCCCAGTCAGACTCCGCCTGCCCCCCGCAGTGCCGCGGCCCGCTACAGCTTGACCGATATCATAACCCAAAATTCAGGGATGCTCCGTTTAAAGGAGACGATTGGAAAGGTCGCCAACAGCACATCCTCTGTATTGATTTGTGGAGAGACGGGAACCGGCAAGGAGTTGGTAGCGTCCTCGCTCCACAATGCCAGCTATCGGAAGGCCAAGCCTTTTGTGGCGGTAAACTGCGCCGCTCTGCCCGAGAGTATTTTGGAAGGACTGCTTTTTGGCTCCCGGAAGGGGGCCTTTACCGGGGCGGAAAACCGAAAGGGCCTTTTTCAGGAGGCGGATGGGGGAACTCTGTATTTGGACGAGATTAACTCCATGCCGCTCAATCTCCAGGCAAAGCTGCTGAGAGTGCTTCAGGAAAAACAGGTCATGCCGTTGGGAAGTACACAGCCTATTGCGGTTGACGTTCGTATCGTCTCCTCCTCCAACTGTCCACCCGATGAGTTGGTGCGGAATGGAGAATTGCGTCCCGATCTGCTGTATCGCCTCAACACCGTGACATTGGCGATTCCACCCCTGAACCAGCGGCCGGACGATATCCCGTTGCTGTCCGAGTATTTCCTTTATAAGTACAGCAGGGTGTTAGGCCGGCCGGTCCCCCAGATGGCCCAGGAGACGATCCTTTTTCTGAGCAATTGCAGATGGCACGGCAATGTGCGGGAGTTGGAGCATGCCATTGAAGCGGCACTCAATGTTTTGGGAGAGGGAAGCGTGCTCTCTCTGGAGCACCTGCCCGCTTATTTGACCATGAGGGAGCCTCCGGAAATTCATCAGAAGAATACGGAGCCAACGCTTTCACTGCCGGAAACTATGGGCTTGTATGAGAAAAAACTGATTTTGCAGGCATTGATGTCCTGTGGCGGCAAAATTGTGGAGGCGGCGGCACTTCTGCAGATCCCGAGAACCACGCTGCAGTATAAGATTCGTAAGTATGGGTTAATGCTTGAATGACAAAAAATCGTCATTTAAGACGAATAATTGTCAATAAGGCGACGTTGAACCGTATATAACCTATGATTGAGAGCGACAGGCGACGAAAATTCGTCGCCTGTCGCTCTTATAACATTGATTTTTTGCTCCCCTGTGATCTTAATATGAAAAAGATGCTGTTAATTTCCCTGATAATGTAAATTTATTTGGCACACGGTTTGCATTATTAAAAGAAAGAAGGAGGTAACCCGGTGCATTATGGAAGCCTGAACCATCATACGTGAAGAATAGGAGGTTCTTATGGAAGAAGTCATCAATTATGGCTGGCTGTCTCTCGTTCCGGCTGTTGTGGCAGTCGTGCTGGCCTTTGCCACCCGCAACGTAGTGCTCTCCCTGGCAATCAGCCTGTTCCTCGGCATCATGATCCAAGTGGGCGCCAACCCCTGGCTCTCCCTGCAGCACCTGTTCAGCGACTATCTGTTTGTCGATCTGGCGACAGACAACAATCCCCAGACGATCGTAATGATGGCGACCGTGGGCGGCTTTGTAGCCCTGATCGAGAAATCCGGCGGGGCACGGGCATTTGCAAAGGCCGTGGCAAACAGCGTCAACAGCAAAGTAAAAGCGCAGCTGGCGGGCTGGCTGGGCGGGCTGGTCATCTTCTTTTCCGACTCTGGCAACAGCCTCATTCTGGGGCCCATGTTCCGCCCCATCTTTGACCGCCTCAAGGCATCCAGGGCAAAGCTGTCCTATATTTTGGACTCCACCTCCTCGCCAGTCTGTATTCTAATTCCCATCACCGGCTGGGGCGTCTATATCATGAGCATTATTGCGACCGAGTTTGAAACGCTCGGCATCAACGGCTCTGACGCCTCCACCTTCATGGCGGCGATTCCTTATCAATTTTACTCCATTCTTGCACTCTTCCTGATTCCAATCGTGGCGTTCGGCAGACATGACTTTGGATTCATGGCCAAGGCGGAGGAGCAGGCGCGTCTGGGACTGCCGCAGAACATCGCGGACGACGAGGCCATCCTGGTATCCGATGACAAGAAGGTGTCTCCCTGGAATATGATCCTGCCCCTGGTGATCCTGTTGGGGACCATCCTAGTGATGTTTGTCAGTTGGGGGTTCCCGTTCCAGAACATTCCCGGCTCCAAAATCCGCATTGCTCTGACCTCCGGTTATCTGCTGGCCTCTATCGTATGTATGATTATGATTACGGCCCAGAAGTTGATGAGCTTTAAGGAAACCTTCGACGTGTTCATCGGCGGTATTCAAAAGATGGGCTCCGTCCTGGTCGTCGTGGTCCTGGCCTGGGGCGTGGGCTCTGTCTGCAAGGATCTTGGAACCTCTCAGTTTATTGTGGATTCCACGCTGGGGCTGATCACTCCGCATGTGGTACCCGCCCTGCTGTTCCTGGTGGGCGTCATTATCTCCTTTGCCACAGGTACTTCGTGGGGGGCCATGGCGATCCTGCTTCCGATCGGCATCAATATGGCCGTCGGTTTGGGGTGTCCGTCCCCATGACAATTGGCGCGGTGCTGTCCGGCTGCCTGTTTGGCGACCACTGCTCGCCCATTTCCGATACGACGGTGATGTCCGCAATGGCTGCCGGATGTGATCTGCTGGAGCACACCCGTACCCAGCTCCCCTATGCGGGAATCGCGGCGCTGGCCAGCTTTGTGGCCTACCTGATTCTGGGCTTCACCAATGCAAATATCTGGATTATGCTGGTGGTCGCCCTGGCTCTGCTGATCGTATTTTACCTCCTCTCGTGCAGGTTGTGGGGAGTGAAGGCCGCGGAGTCCAAGTAACAACGCATGAGAAAAAGGAGTATGATTGCGATATGACAGAAGCGGAGCGCAGCAAATATGACGGCCGGGATATGGTCATTCTGAACCGTCATACGGAGGACACCATTCAGGAGGACAAGCTTTCCTTCCCCATGCAGATGGAAAACCATTTTGCCCACGTCCGCATGCTTTGGGAGCAGGGCATATTGACCCGCAAGGAGGCCAGAGCTATTTCTGCGGCTCTGCGTAAGCTCCTGGCCGCGGGACCGGATGCTACAGGCCGCCGGCCGGGCCTAACGGATCTCTTCTCCAATCTGGAGGAATGGCTGATTGAGGAACTGGGGATAGAAGTAGGCGGAAAGTTCCACACCGGCCGTTCCCGCAATGATATGAACTTGACCATTGAACGCATGTATACCAGAAAGACACTGCTGGATATGTGTGAAGCGGTTTCCTTCCTGATGGATACCCTGCTCCGAAAGGCAGAGGAGCACAAAAATACCATTATACCGGGCTATACACACCACTCACAGCATGCGCAGCCGGTTACACTTGGGCACTTCTATCTGAGTGCGTTCGAAAACTTTGCCCGCGATCTGGAGCGCCTGCTGGCAGCCTACGACCACACCAACCTGAGCCCTATGGGGGGCGCGGCCATCGCCACGACTGGTTTTCCCATCAACCGGGAGCGGGTTGCCGAGCTGCTGGGCTTTGACGGCCTGCTTCTGAACTCTATGAATGCCACGTCCAGCCTGGATTTCGCCTATGAGGCGGCCAGCGCCATGTGTATTTTTATCCAGAATGTGGGCCGAATGGCGGAGAGCCTGCTGCTGTGGAACATGGGAGAGGTGGGCATCTCGCGCCTGAATTTGAAGTACTGCTCCTACAGCACCATCATGCCCCAAAAACGCAACCCCGTGGCCCTGGAAACACTTCGCTATTCCGGGGAATGGAGCTATGGCGCCCTGAGTACGATGTTCAACACCATGAAAGCCTATACGCCAGGCAATGGGCGGGAGCCCGGCTTTGTGGTCAGCCTGTACTATGAAATCGCGCAGAGAGTTATGGACAGCGCCTATCTCCTGGAGGGGATTGTACGCACTTTGGAAGTGGATCGGGAGCGCGCTTTGGATATGACCCGCAAAGGCTTTTCCACCATGACCGAGCTGGCAGACGAGCTGGTACGCAGCCAGGGCCTGTCCTTTGCGGCCGCCAAGAAGCTGGTCGGCAGGCTGGTGCTTCTGGCCCATAAGGAGCATATCCCCTGTGAGGCAATTGGCCGGGACCTCCTGCACCGGGCGGGCCTGGAGGCGCTTGGGGTAGAAGTGGACATGCCGGAGGAACTGCTGCGCGCCGCTCTGGATCCCGTCCAGAATGTGGAACGCCGCAGCCTTATCGGAGGCCCCAGTCCTGCACGTGTGGCTGAAATGATCCAGTGGGGAGGGGGACGGCTGAAGGAGCTGGACAGTCAATGGAAGGCCCGCGGGGACCGACTGAAGCGGGCCTCCAGCCGATTGGAGGAGCTGACCGATGCATTAATTAGGGAGGAGGAGTCATGACGCTGTCAGAAGCCTTTGCACACTTTATTCAACATCCGGTACCGCTGGGCGAGGAGGAGGTCTACCTCTGCACCCGCTCCATCCTGGATACTGTGGGGGCTATGGTCCTTGGCAGCCGTACCGGGGTGGTAGAAAAAGCTGCGCGGGTTATTCCGCGGGCCGGGAAAGCCACTCTGGCGGGAATTGGCGGAGGCTTTTCCGCGCGAGATGCGGCGTTCCTGAACGGTATCAGCGGCCACGAGCTGGAGTTGGATGACACCTCCAGCTCCAATCTGGGGCACCCCACCGTGGCTGTGCTGCCCGCTCTGCTGGCACTGGGGGAAGAACTGAACAGCCCTGGCGAAGAACTGATACGTGCATTCGCCGTAGCCACCGAGGTGGAGTGCAAGCTGGGGCGTCTTTGCGCTCACGCCCTCCACGAGCGGGGATGGCATGCCAGCAGTGTTACCGGTATTGTTGGAGCCGCCGCGGGCGCCGCGTATCTTTTGAAACTGAAGGAAAAGGAACTTGTAAACTGCCTGGGAATTGCCGCCTCCATGGCGGCTGGTGTGCGGGAGAACTTCGGGACGGACACCAAGTCGCTTCATATCGGCAAGGCGGCTGCGGATGGACTTCTGGCGGCCTGTCTGGCCCGGGAAGGCTGTACCGCCTCCTCCTCCGCCCTGGACGGCCGGGAGGGCTACCTCTACGAGTATTCCGGGCTTCGCTTTGACCCGTTTGGTTCAGACTGGTACAAGACCCTGGGAAACCGATACGATGTCTGCACCCCCGGGTTTGCGATTAAACAGTATCCCTCCTGTAGCAGTACCCACCGTGCAGTGGATGCCTTTGTTGATTTGGCGCAAGTACATCATTTTCAACCAGAGGACATCGCCTCCATCCGGGTGGAACTGAGTGCGGCCGCTCTGCGTGAGCTGGTGACGCCCGAACCCAGAACCGGAGATGAGGCCAAGTTCAGCGTTGGGTTTCAGGTGGCCCTCTATTTGAGCGGGTTGGACAACATGCCGGACAATTATACAGAGAAGATTATCTTCCGGCCCGATATCCAACGGATTATAAAAGCCACTCATCTTTGCCATGCGGAGCGGTATGATGCGCTCCCGGTGGATATGGGAGTAGGACCTGCCTTCGTATCCGTCACCCTATTGGATGGCACAGAGTACCATACAGAGCGCATTTATCCCGTGGGACACCGGACAGATCCCATTTCGGATCAGGCGCTGGAGGAGAAATTCCTGCGCTGTACCCGCCCGGTATTGGGTGAGGAGCAGGCGCGTGTGTTATGCAGGACCCTCTGGAAGCTGAAGGATGATGCCGTTACCAATCTCATGCGCCAGACCGTTCCCATTCTCCGATGACCCGAATCCCCCGGCTCGTTCTGGGCCGGGGGATTTGACACATCCCGTATAATCTAAAATGAGCGAATAAGGAAAGGAGAGCCACATATGGACTACCGGATAGAACGGGACTCAATGGGGGAGATGGAGGTCCCCGCGGACC
>ERZ773248.759-NODE-759-length-35057-cov-7.269385_pt1 | contig 35057 bp, 39 predicted proteins | sample MGYA00580518_ERZ773248 | MGnify/ENA primary metagenome ERZ773248 (study PRJEB29015, sample SAMEA2737762) | human gut metagenome | biome: human gut; feature: human-associated habitat; material: faeces | place: China | collected 2012 ...
GAAACAGATACTTACTTTATCTTTTCTGTAAATTCTTCTAAAGATTTGGATTGAAACGCTATCTGTGTCCATTGCTTCAATGCTTCTAGATTCTCTTGCTTCTGAATCTGTTCAGACAGCTCTTTGGAAACAGCACCAAAAGACTGCAAGAACAGAAGTAAGGTTTCTCTTGCAGTTTCTATTTTTCCCTGTATAAGACCTTCTGCACGTCCAGTCACAATGCCCTCTTCACGTCCGGCCGCACGTTCTTCTTTCAGCATCTCTTCAAAAATCATAAAGCGTTCCTCCATCTCCCTGCTTTTCTTGACGTTGCGGACAAACTTCTGTAGTTGTTCCACATATGGGTCGTGAAATTCTTTTTCACTCCCCGCAAGGTCTTCTTTCACATAGTTTAAAAATGTTACCAACTCTTTCGGAACTTCACTTTCATTCTTTCCGTGAGCATTCAAGAACACAATTGTTCTACCGTCTTCCAAGTCTGCTTTCGGAGATTCTCTACATGTGGTTTGAAACGTATAGCGATACTTGCCCTTTCCAAATGGGTCAAAGTCGCATATAAAAATGACATAAGTATTTGGAAGTTCTGCGTAATCTTCTCCGGCAAGCAGCATCTCCATGTCCATTTGGCTTTGGTAATAGCGGCTACGCTTTCCAAGCGCCGGTTTCTTCTCCACCTGCATCTCCACGTTATAACGTGTCTGGCTTTCATCTTTTGCGTAGACATCTAAGCGGACGCCCTTATACTCAGGATGATATACTCATCCGAGCATCCCGTAATACATGCCTTCGGCGGGCGGACTTCGTCCGATAAGGTATACAATACTTTTTTCCCTGCTGATTTCCACATGATCGATTTTAATTTGCAGCACGCGCTCTAAAAGTCCTTTACAGTTATCTTCATCCATCATTACTGCGCCGAACATAAAATTGTCCTTGATTGTGAGTTCCTTTAAACGTTGTTTTCTTCTCATTTTTTTACTCCTCCGTGTGCAGAGGAATTCTATAAGATGATTGTAGCAGATTGTGTAGAGGATGACTAGTCTTATTTTTCTCCTATCACGACAAACGCATGGGTAAATAAATTGTGAACATCCCATTTTCTGATATGAAGACAAATGTCAGTAAAGAAAAGTGCGTCATACGTTAAAAGATATTTTGGTCATTGTATTGTTTGCTACACTTACCAATGCAGACAACTGGGCAGAAATGGCTCTGTTTGCAGAAGATTATCAGGATTATCTGCGAAAATATATTGAGTTAAAAAACGGACCTCCGTCTCATGACACTATCTGTCGGGGTATGGGGATGATTTCACCTGAAATCTTACAGCAACTTTATACTAAATGACAGGAACGGTTAAACAGAAACGATGGGGAACTGTTGAAAAAAATCATTTGTATTGATGGGAAAACCATGTGCGCCAATAAAAGGAAGGAAGAAAAACCATCTCATATTGTCTCAGCATGGAGTAAGGAAGATGGTTTTTGTCTCGGTCAAAAAGCAGTAGAAGAAAAAAGCAACGAGATAACAGCAATTCCGGAATTGTTAGAAAAAATACAAATAAAGGGTCAGGTTATCACCATTGATGCAATGGGAACTCAAAAGGGGATTGCGGAAAAGATTAAGAAAAAACGTGCAGATTATGTCCTAGCCTTGAAGGGAAATCAGGGGACAATGTTCGAAGATGTGAAAGAATATTTTAAAGAAAAAGGGCTTTTGAAAGAAATTCAAGAAAAAGGATGTTATAAAAAGACACAGGAAAAAGCCCACAGCCAGATAGAGACGAGGGAGTATTATCAGACAGAGGATATAGGCTGGCTGGGACAAAAGAAAGAATGGAGGGGTTTGAAAAGTATTGTTATGGAGAAGAAAACCCTGGAGAAAGATGGAATACAGAAAGAGGAATATCGTTATTTTATAAGCAGTTTGAAAGAAGATATTGAGTTGATAAACCGAGCAGTCAGAGGGCATTGGAGTATAGAAAGTATGCATTGGCACCCGGATGTAACCTTTCGTGAAGATGCGAACACAACAATAGATAAGATGGCAGCCCAAAATCAGAATATCATTAGAAAATGGAGTTTAAGTATCTTAAAAACAGCGGAAGTATCAAAACATAAACTGTCTATGAGAAAAAAACGGTATGTAATTGGGTTGCGCCCAATTAAACATTTAGAAGAAGTGTTAAATTCCTAAAAAAGGACAAGATATAAATATAGGAAAAATCATTCATGCGTTTGTCGTGGGGAAAATTGGTAAAAGAATGGAAAAAGAAAGGGATATGTGATATGATGAATAACAGATAATATCTAATTATCTGTTATTAGAAAAATGTATTATGGGAAAGAAGTATATTACGTGTACTTCATGCTGGAATTTAAGTAGTGGTTGACATATTTAGATGAAAAAGGTAGTATTAGTAAAGGATAATGTAGAAATTTGTTTATATGTGTAAACAAGTATATGAAGAAAGAGCTAAGTAAAATAGATAGCGGGAAGTTGGTATGAAATGGATCGAGTATTGGGACATAATCGGCGAATTACAATATTAGATACAGTAATCGACGTGTTAGATGAAAAAGAAACTATAAATTTAGCAGAAAAATATATAAATGAAAAAGAACCACTTCATTTAATGGGAGTAAATGCAGATAAAATCAATTCATTAAATACAAATCATAGATTGAAAGAGATTATAAATGGATGTGGTATTATTAATGCTGATGGAGCCTCTGTAGTTTTGGCAAGCAGATTTTTGAAAAAGCCTTTGCCGGAAAGAGTCGCAGGGATTGATTTAATGCAGAAGCTTGTGGATGTGAGCGAGAAAAAAGGATATAGTATTTATTTGTTAGGGGCTAAGCAGCAGGTTGTAGAAAAGACGGCACAGGTTTTAAAAGGAAAGCATAAATATTTGAATATTTTAGGAATACATAATGGATACTTTAAGCAACAAGATTGGAAAGAAATTTCGGAAGAATTAAAAAAATTGTGTCCAGATATTGTATTTATAGGAATTACATCTCCATTAAAAGAGTACTTGATTGAATATCTACAAAATGATGGAAATAAAAGTGTGTTTATGGGAGTAGGTGGAAGTTTTGATGTTATATCAGGGAATATTCCGAGAGCCCCACTATGGATGCAAAAGACAAATTTAGAATGGCTGTTTAGAGTCATGCAAGAGCCTAGACGATTATTTAAACGGTATTTTGTGGGAAATGTAACTTTTATTAATGCAATTATAAAAGAAAAAGTAAGAAAATGAGATTTAATAAATTATAAAGATTAGTAAAGGATATGGAAAAGATATGAAAAAAGTTATGTTGGTTTTTGGAACAAGACCAGAAGCAATTAAAATGTGTCCATTGGTGAATGAACTAAAAAAAAGAGATGCCATTGAAACAATCGTTTGTGTAACAGGGCAACATCGCCAAATGCTAGATCAAGTATTAGAAGTATTTCGAGTAGTACCTGATTATGATTTATTCATTATGAAAGAGCGACAAACTCTATTTGATGTGACTACTAATATATTAAATAAAATTAGAGCGGTTTTAGAAAAAGAGAAACCAGATGTAGTACTTGTGCATGGCGATACATCTACAACATTTGCGACGGCTCTTGCTTGCTTTTATTTACAAATACCAGTAGGTCATGTAGAGGCGGGACTTCGTACATACAATAACTATTCTCCGTATCCAGAAGAATTTAATAGACAGGCTGTTAGCGTTATCAGTCATTTTAATTTTGCGCCGACAGAGTTGGCAAAAGAGAATTTATTAAAAGAAGGAAAACAAGCAGATACAATTTATATTACGGGAAATACAGCGATTGATGCGTTAAAAACGACAGTAAAACCAGACTATTCACATTCAGAACTTGAGTGGGCAAAAGACTCCAAACTTATTATGATAACGGCTCATAGAAGAGAGAATCTTGGTAAACCAATGGAAAATATGTTTAGAGCCATTCGCGGAGTTATGGATGAACATGATGATGTTAAGGCTATTTATCCGATTCATATGAATCCGGTTGTTCGCGAGATTGCGAATAATATTTTGGGGGATGATGATCGTATTCATATCATAGAGCCTTTAGAAGTTGTAGATTTTCATAATTTCTTAGACAGAAGTTATATGATCTTAACAGATTCAGGAGGAATTCAAGAAGAAGCCCCTTCGCTCGGGAAGCCTGTTCTTGTAATGCGAGATACAACAGAAAGACCAGAGGGGATTGAAGCTGGGACGTTAAAGCTTGTTGGAACTACTGAAGAAGTTATTTACGAGAATTTTAAAACATTATTAGATGATAAAGAAGAGTATTTGAAAATGAGTAATGCGAGCAATCCGTACGGAGATGGGCATGCTAGCGAGAGGATTGCAGATATATTGGAAGGAAAAAATTATGAAAATACTTCATGTTTCTAGAACCATGGGGCAAGGCGGAGCAGAGAAAATAGTTTATCAGCTTTGCCGGGATAACAAAGAACACGAGCAGTATGTCATATCATGTGGTGGGTATTATGTTGAAGAATTGCAAAAAATAGGTGTAAAGCATTTTGTAATGTCGGATATAGACAAAAAAAATCCATTCTTAATGTTGGTATGTCTATATAAAATATGGAAAGTTGTTCATACAGAGAAAATTGATATTATCCATACACATCATCGTATGGCTGCATTCTATGCTAGGATTATTAGTATGTTGAGTAAAGTAAAGCACGTATATACAGCACATAGTATATTTTATGATAAGAGAAAATTAATGCGTTATGCTTTGGGGAACTGTGAAATTGTGGCTGTTGGAAATGGTGTAAAAAATAACTTGGTTCATGTTTATGGAATTCCAGACGAAAGAATTAATATTATATATAATTCTGTAAAAATAGAACAGGAAAATTATTTAAACGAGGATATGTTGAGAAAAAGTAAGAGGGGAAAGAATTTTATAGGAAATATTGGACGTTTAACAAAACAAAAAGGTATTGATGTATTTATAAATGCTATAGCTGACATTGTTAGGGAGTTTCCAAATGTAGTCGGTGTGATTATTGGGGAGGGAGAGGAACATATTTATTTGGAAACTCTCGTTGAAAAATTGGAAATATCTAATAATATAATTTTTCTTGGGTATCAGAAAAATATTTTAGAGATTATTAGTCAGTTAGATTTTGTAGTTCATTCATCAAGGCATGAAGGATTGCCACTAATTCCAATAGAAACTTTTTCGCAAGGGAAAACAATTATTGCATCTGATATTAGTGGAAATAATGAAATAGTTAAAGATGGTGTAAATGGTTTTCTGTTTGAAAAGGATAATGTAAAGGAACTTTCTGAGCGAATGAAAAAATTATTGACAAATATGGAATTGCGTGAGAAGTTAGAACGAAATGCGCAAGAAGAATATGTGAAAAAATATGATTATAGATTATTTTTAGAAGGATATAATTTAGCCTATAAAAATGTGATTTAATATATTTTTGATTACAATAAAGGGGCACTATTAAGCCAAAATGTTACGTTTTATATGGATTTAGAAGTTTATAATCTGTTTGATGAAATTTTTATAATTAAGTATTTTTACAACTGTAAAGGACAGTTATTAGGATAAGACAGTGTTATTTTTTGCAAAATCATTGAAACTAGGAAGGAAGGAAATATGTTAATTAGCGTTATTGTTCCAGTATATAATGTAGAGAAATATTTAAGAGTGTGTTTGGAGAGTTTATTGAAGCAGACATATAAAGATTTAGAGGTTATCATGATAAACGATGGTTCTACGGATACTAGTGGGAAAATTTGTGATGAATATGCAGAAAAGTATGAAAATTTTATGGTTATCCATAAAAAGAATTCAGGTCTCGGAATGGCACGGAATACTGGATTAAAGCATATTTCAGGAGATTACGTTACATTTTTAGATTCAGATGACTATTTGGATCAAGAATGTATTGAAATTTTGCATAGGATGTTAGTTAAAAATAATGTTGATATGTGCAAAAGTGGATTTAGAAGAGTTACAAATTCGGGGAACATTGTACTTAATAGGGAATATGGGGATGAGGTTTTTTGGGGAGAAGAAGCAAGAACGAAACTTTTACCAAGGATGATAGGATCTTCTCCTGCTCAACATGATAGTATAGAGATGTGTGTGTGTGGTGCTATCTATAATACTAAAATTATTAAAAAATATAACGTTGAATTTCCTTCAGAAAGAGAACTTATATCAGAAGATCTAGTATTTAATATAGATTTTATGCAATATGCGAATGGTGTGTGCACAATATCAGATGTAGGTTACAATTACAGAATAAATGATAATTCATTGACTACAAGTTATAGAAGTAATAGGTTTGAGGCTAGTAAACATTTTTATTTAGAAATGAAACATAAGTTAGAGTCATTAAAATATGACAATATGACTTTTTTTAGATTAGATAGAATGTTTTTTATTTATATAAAAATGTCGATTGAGCAAGAATGTAGAAGTGATCTTCTGCTGTCTAAAAAAGAGCATATAGAAAATATAAAAAAGATTTGTTCTGATAAAATTGTTAGAACAGTAATACGTAATTATCCAAAGAAAAAATTGGGGATAAAACAGAATATTTTTTTAAAAATGATTGAATTTAGATTTGCAAATTTATTTTATTTTTTGTTCAGCTTAAAAAAATATAAATAGAATTGTTTTTATATTTTATAAGAAAAACAAGTAGTGGAATTGTGGTTGCTCTGAAGAACTTTTGCTTTATAAAGTATATAAGACGAAAGTTGTGTTATTTTGATAATAGTGAACTTGATTTAAAAAAATTATGTAAGAAGATGGGGAAAATATAAATGAAGTTAACAATTAAGATTCCTAAAGCAAATAGTCCCAAATTTTTATTGTGGATAGCTTTTGGGCTTTCGATAATAAGTGAAACAATGATTAGTATAGGTATAATTCCCGATAATAATATTGTAAAAGTTGTACAATATATTATTATACTTGTACCAGTAGGGTTAAATTTTATAAATCTATCATTGAATAAAAAGAAGAGAATGTTTTCAGAAGAAATTAAGGTGATTGTTATCATGATTATTGTATTGGGTATATTATCACTGTATAGAAGTTTTCGGGTGGGACAATTTTCTTTTGAAAGTGCTATGCAGTTGGTTCAAATTTTCTTACCATTTATGTTTGCGTTTTTGATGATTAATTTGTTTACACCAATACAAATTCAGGAGTTTATGAAATTGGCATTGGTTTTGACTTGGATAGGTTACATTCTTGAAGTGGGGGTTGTTAATTTTTTTGATTTATCAAATTATTTTTCCATATCATTTATATCATCCTATTCAGTCTTTGAGAACTCTACTTATGCAGAAATAGCAAGTGGACTGGCAGCATATTTTATTTATAATAGGAAACGAGCACCGTTTTCAGCTGTTTTTGCAATAGTGCTTAATATTTTGATATTTAAAAGGGTATTTTGTTTAATGGTTCTTGTCTTATTAGGTATTTGCTTAATGAAAAAGAAGGATGATATAATTAGTGAGCGAGTCATAAAATGGACAGGAATTTTTTGGTGTATTTTGATTTTTGGAGTCTATTACCTATATCAGCCATCTACGGTTCAATGGTTTAATGAAAAGACAGGTATTAATTTAGTTGCGTTTACAATGTCAAGGATATATCGCTTGTGGTACGTGATAGAGCAAGGGTTTCAAAGTTATGGTTTAGGGACAACATCTGTATTTATCAATTCAGCAGATGTAGGATATTTAGGATATGAATTTGAAATGGACTTTATTCGAATCATGTTTGAACTTGGACCTATAGCCATTGCAGTTTTTGTATTTTCGTATTTAAAGATAACACGCCGTAACAAATACGCGTTTTATTTGATTTGTCTGTGTTTCCTGAATTTACTCATGGCAAATGGCTTAGTAAAATATTGGGGATGGACAATGAGGATAGTTACGATAGCACTGATAAATAATTATGATGAGAAGGGAAGACAAATACAACCTATACCTTATAAAAAAAATAAGGGAATACGTTTTATAATCTAAAGATTATTAGGGGGGGAAGTATCAGGGAGAGGGCATTATGAAAAATAAATCATTAGCAAAAAATGCTATTTTAAATGGTATACGAAATGGATTGGATTTGTTATTTCCGTTAATTACATTTCCATATGTATCAAGAGTTTTACGGGTCGAGCGGCTTGGAGAATATAATTTTGCGAATTCTGTTATAGGCTATTTTGTTCTGTTAGCTGGATTAGGGATATCTAGTTATGCTATCAGGGAAGGGACAAAGCTGCGGGGAAACAAGGATGAATTTGATTTTTTCGCAAGTTCAGTTTTTACAATTAACGTAGTGTCAACAGTAATATCGTATATCTGTTTGTTCATATGCTTATGGTTTTCGAATGGTTTACATAAATATTCTATATTAATTATAGTTTTTAGTATTCAAATTGTTTTTATAACAATAGGTGTAGAATGGGTTTATTCAATTTATGAAGAATATTTATATATTACACTAAGAGGAATAGTATTTAAAATTTTATCTATCATATTTCTTTTTATATTTGTGAAAACAGAAGAAGATGTTATTGCATATGCAGGAATTACAGTTTTTGCTTCTGTGGGATCAAATTTGCTTAATTTTATTAATTTTAAAAAATATTGTAAATTAAGTTTGGTGGATATTAAGCAATGTTATGTTCATTTAAAACCGATACTAACGCTATTTGCATCTAGTGTTGCGGTAATGATTTATGTGTATTCTGATACTACTATGTTAGGACTTATGAAGGGCGATTATGAAGTTGGAATATATTCGGTTTCGACAAAGGTTTATACTATTGTAAAAAGTATGCTGTCTTCTGTAATAATAGTATCAATTCCAAGAGTATCGCTATACTATGGAACTAATCAAACAGAAAAATTTAATGATACAGTTCAAAAGATATACGATACACTTATGGTTTTAGTCATTCCAATAGTGCTTGGAATTTTTATTTTAAGTGAAAGGATTGTAGTTTTTATCTCTGGGAAAGAGTATTTGAGATCCATTTCGTCTTTAAGAATTTTGAGTATAGCATTGATTTTTTGCATTTCAGGCTGGATATTTAATCAATGTATATTATTGCCGAGTGGTAAAGAGAAAATTATATTGAAAGCTACAGCCTATAGTGCGGGGTTAAATATAGGCTTAAATTTTATTCTTATTCCATATATGAGTGAAAATGCTACGGCTTTTACAACAGTTGTTTCAGAAGCTGTTATGATGATAGTCTGTGTCTATTATGGAAGAAAAGTAAGTGAGGTTAGGTTACTAAATAGAAATATTTTAACTTCAGTTTTTTCGTGTATAGGGATGACAAGTGTATGTATTATTTTAAACAAGTTCTTTGGTGGAATCTTTAATATTCAGGTAATATTTTTCATAGTTTTAGTCTCTGCTATTGTTTATAGTGTGTTGCTACTATTAATGAGGAATGAAGTACTGTGGAATATAGTTAGAAAGATAATGAAAAGGGCATAAATAAATTTTAACATTGAGATTGAGTACTTAAGGTGTGAGGTATTTGATATGGAAAAAGTGTCTGTAATTATACCAGTGTATAATGCTGAGAAATTTTTATATGATTGTTTAGAAAGTGTTAGAAAACAGACATATAGAAACATAGAAGTGATAATGATTAATGATGGAAGTACGGATTCTAGTGGAAGTATTTGTAGATTTTTTTGTGAAACTGATAGTAGGTTTAAATTACTTGATAGAGATAATGAAGGAGTCTGTAGTGCTAGAAATCTTGGAATAAAAATGAGCTTAGGTAATTTGATTTCCTTTGTGGATGCAGATGATACGATAGAAGAACATTTTATCCAAAGTTTATATGAGAAGCTAAAAAATGGTGATGCTGATATAGCACAGTGTAATTTTGCTGTGAATAAGGTAAAAGAATTTAAGGATTGGACAGACCAAACTTTTATGGGAAATGAGATTATGTCTGCTTTTTTGAATGGAAAGATAAGCAATAGGATTATGAACAAATTGTTTGTGCGCTCTGTTGTACAAGATGTATTGTTTCCGAAAGAAAGAAATATAAAGGAGGATGCATATTGGATGGCTAAAGTATTAGATAGAAGTAGAAAATTCATAAGTGTTTCGGAGGCAATGTATAATTATAGAATTGTTGAAAATAGTCTATCACATAATAAGGTGAGTGAGTTTGAAGAATGTGGGAGATATCGTAACGACCTAGAGAAATTTTTAATCATTAAACCGAAACTAGCAAGTAAAAGGGATATAGAATTACTAGATAAGTTAGTACATGGGCTTATTCAAGAATCGTTATTGTCGTTTGACGATTTGAGGATTCATAATGTTTATGATATAATCAGGAAGCATATAAAGGGAGACAAATCTGCCAGTATTTTGGAAGAGATTGTTTTAGAAAATACCGATTATTGGAATGCACAAAGTCAATATTTTAAATTTATATTATTGAGTGGTAAGATATCTTTAGAGAGAAAAATTCGATGTATATATCGAATCTGGAAGAGAAGAAAAAGTGTTTTTGCAAAAAATAGATAGAAGAGGTATGAAAATGGGGTTATATGAGATTAAAATGCATTTAAAGCGGTTAAAAATCGTTAAGTATGTGTTGGAACGGAAATTTAATAAGGAAAGTTCAGAGAAGCAAGAGAGGCTTGCAGAAAACGGATTGCAATGTATTATTGAAGTTGAGAGTTGTTTAAAAGAATACAGAGTTAACTATTTTGCTGATTTTGGGACCTTGCTAGGTATAATAAGGGATCATCAATTTATTAGCTGGGATATTGATATTGATTATGGAATTTTACTTTCAGATGAATTTGATTGGTTTAAATTTGAAAAACATCTAAATAGCTATGGTTTTGAAAAAATACGGCAATTCCGATTATATGATAAGATAAGAGAACAGACATATAGAAAAGGCGATATAACTATTGATTTTTTTGGACATGAAAATATCGAGGGGAGGGGTATTATTTATGATTTTTATAGACAAGAGGGATACATTTATCATTCCATATATGAACATCATGTAAGAAAAGCTAATTATGATATGGTAGAAAAAACAAGAACAGAATTGTTCCTTGGGGTTGAAGTAAGAGTTCCTGAAAATGCAGAAAGCTATTTAGAGAGTGTTTATTCTGCAAGTTGGAAAATACCAAATCCTGAATGGTCTGATAGTAATTTTGTTAATATGGAGATATTGTCAGATTTAGGATATGGAGATTTTCTTGTTAATAGTGGTAGATATAGTGCAAGGTAATATATGCGGAAATTTTACAAATTATAGTCTGGGTTTAAAGTCAAGGTTATTGCATCAAGCAATTAAAAATTGAATACGTTGGATGGTAGACCAATTCGTAAACCGAAAACGGTCGGTAATAAGGATGCTGATCTGTCAGGTCTTCCTGTAAATATCATTGATCATTACATGACAGATGAAGAATTAATCGCTGAATTTGGTGAAAATGATTGGAAGCAACTTCCAGACGCTATTTCCAAACGTTACCGTTTTATTCCTGCAAAAGTTGAGGTAGATGAACATCATGTTGGAGTCTATGCCAGCAAAAAAATGGACATATCCTGAAAGAGGGTCATCCACATGCATTGTTACATGGAAGTGTAGTGTCTCCAACGCTTGCTGCCGCAATTATAAACGGGAAATATGTCAATGCTGTTCATTTTTATTGTCCGGAACGGGAGTTTTCACGTTACGGATTGGCGATTCCCCAGCAGAACATGGCGAACTGGATGAGTTGGTTAGGGGAAAGCTAACTTTATATCTTGATAAAAATATATCGGATGCTATTTGTGGAGTTATTGAAGACTTTTACAAGAGGAAGGACTTTGTTGAATTAATTTAAATATAGCGTTCTGGTAAAAGGGAGGGAATATGTTAATTAAAAAAATTTTAAAAAGAATTGTTTTTGGACACAGATGTAGCTCAGAGGCATATGTTGCATATTTACGGAAAATTGGGATGAAAATTGGGGGGGGAACGGTTTTTTTTGCTCCTCAAAATGTATGTATTGATGTTACCAGACCGTGGCTAATCTCTATTGGGAATAATGTTCAAATAACAAGTGGGGTTACTATTTTAACTCATGGTTATGATTGGGCTGTGGTGAAAGGTGTTTATGGAGAAATTCTAGGTTCTTCTGGAGAGGTTAGAATAGGAAACAATGTGTTTATAGGAATGAATTCTACAATTTTAAAAGGCGCTAAAATAGGGAATAATGTAATTATTGGTGCTAATAGTCTTGTTAATAAGGATATTCCAGATAATGTTGTTGTAGCAGGTAATCCTGCTGTTGTTGTTTCTTCTTTAGAAGAATATTATAATAAACGAAAGAAAAAACAGATTGATGAGGCAAAAGAGTTAGTCCGTGTTTACCGGCAAAGATACAATAGGGAAGTAGATGAAAAAGCACTTCATGAATTTTTCTTTTTATTTGAAGATGGTAAAAAAGAATTACATCCTGTTTTTCAGAATATGATGAAACTTGTTGGAAACGAAAAAGAATCATATGAGAAATTGTCATTAAATATTCCTTCATTCAAGAATATGCAAGATTTTTTGAATCATGTCGATGATAGTGAGTAAGTGCTTAGTATAGTGTGTAGTGGTCAAGCATTTTTGTAACACTTGTGGCTAAAAATATTGTGTTATGAAATCCGAGCCTGATAAGGGATTTGATACCCATTGAAACTATGAGGACGCACATGATTATAAGTAACATATGCAAATTCCTCCACTTTCTGATAGAGTGCTTCCTCTGTTCGAAATTCATATAGGTTTGTGCACTCGTTCTTTAGTGTGTTGAAATATCTCTCCATCAGTGCGTTATCATATGGATATCCAGCCTTACTCATACTTTGTGTAATGCGGGCAGATTCACAATACTCAATGAACGCTTTTGATGTATACTGCACGCCCCTGATCACTATGAAGAAGTAACTCTCCGTTTTTCAAGAATAGATAGGTAAAATCGGTACACCTTTTTTAATTCGCATGATCAGCAGTAAAATTTTGTGCCAGCTTATTATCAAACACTTTATGCGGCTTTCCATGCATATATGTTGGCTTTCGTGGACGCACAATCGCATGTAGTCCCATCTCTTTGTTCATATACTCATGAATTGTTGCGGGGCTGTAATGGAAGCCTTTCCGTGCTAGATAAACGCTCGTGCTTCGGTATCCATCCACACCACTGTGTTCGTGGTAAATTTCCACAACCTGAGTCTGCACTTTGGATTTTTGGGTATAATAATCTGCCTTCCGGTAGTTGTAATAAGCATTTGGACAGATATCCAATCGGCGTAACGACCAGCGTACCCCAAAGTCTTTATGATATTTTCGATAAACCGATAAGCCTCTAATCGATTTCTTTTGCAAAGGATGCCACCGCTTTTTTAAGAAAAGATTTTCTTTTTTTGCTTCCTTTATAGGAAAGTTCGATTTTTATTGAAACTATGAATAAAAAAGAGCCCGCACAAAGTCGGGCATAGGAACAAGATGACACTCGTTAGAAGATATAAAAATCTTCTACACCGGCCTCATCGGCAAATAAATCATCTTCGTTTAAAAAGTAATCCATATCCAGAAGTTCATCCTCGCTCATATTGCGAATGTCCTTAGATGTCATTCCTTCTGGTGGATTATCAATGTATTTTTTGCGTAATTCCTCGACATTAGGTTTCATGGTAGTCGTCCTCCTTCCAGAGGATTATATCATAGAACGTTAAAAAAGAAATCATGCAGAAGAACGCTTTCCGAGAGATTTGGACATTGCTCTCTCATATAGTTCCTCGAGAGATACGCGTTTATGATTGTAATAAAGTTCGAAAAGTTCCATTTTGTGTTTACAGTTAGGACACTCTAAAGGATCGTAGCCAAAGGACAGCAGGATGGCAGTCCGCCATTGGTTGAAACTTCGATAAATACGATGCTTATTTTTAGAAATTGCACGAAAAAGAGTTTTATCAATTTCCCTGTGTCGGGCATATAAGCCACCATATCGAATCATTTTGAAGTGCTTTTCGGGGATGTGGCGAATCAGTCTTTGGATGAAGTCAATGGCAGGGATTGTTTCTATGATGTATTTATCATCCTGATGCCGATTGTAATGAAAGGTAACGGTTTCACCGTCATAGTGATCAATTCTTGATGTAGCAATGACAGGACGACCGAGATAACGACCGATGTATTTGACAACGGTCTTTGAGTCACAAAGATTTGGTTTTGCATAAATGTAGAAACCTTGTTTATGTTCACTGTAACATTTGGATTTCACCATTTTAAAAGAAGGACCAATGATTGTTTCCATTTCATTCAGGAGAGTGGTACGGAAAGCATTGCGAAGATAGGTGTAGTTAAAGTGATTGACATGACGCCAGAAACCATCATCGCTAAAACCACCTTCCGAGATGAGACAGTGAATATGAGGATTCCATTTGAGATCTCTGCCGAAAGTGTGTAAAACCATGATAAAACCAGGAGTAAAGTTTTTGGATTTATTCATTTGAAAAAACATACGAGAGATGACACTGTTCACAGCGTGAAAAAGACAGTTGAGCAGAGACCGGTCATTGAGAAAGAAGTCCCTGAGATTTTCATCAATGGTAAAAACGCAATGTCGATGATTCACATTCACGAGTTTAAAAGACATACTGGTAGTGCGTTCCATGGCATATTTATTGCCACAGGTAGGACAAAAACGACTGTGGCAACGGAAAGGAACAAATTTCCAATTTTTACAATGGGTGCAGACATACATAGCACCACCAAAAGAAGGATCACCACAGTTGATCATCTTATCAATATTTTCCATCTCAGTCTTTCTGGGATGAAGAGTATATTTAATTACTTCATAGTAGTCTGTAAAGATTCTTTGTAATATATTCATAAGACTATTATGCGGCAAAAAGTAAGAAAAAGAAACCCCTATCCCTCAAGATTGAGGGGCAGGGGAGTTGAATAGGCGAAGCCTATTTTTTATTCCAATGCTTTGCGGAGACGTAAATTCTCTTTCATCAATTCAGCTTCATTTGGAGATTCAGGATTTAAAACGGCTTTTCATTGGCATTCTTCGCTGAATTCGGCACACCACTTTGAGATGCTGGCTTTGGAGACACCATACTCAGCGGTAATGTTTTTGTAAGTACATCCTTCTTCTATATGGAGACAAACGATTTTCTTTTTAAGTTCGGGTGTGTAACTTGTTGGCATAATAATTCCTCTTTTCTTTCTAAAATGATTATATCTTATTAGCCACTACTGTTACAACTTTATGGGAGTTCATATACATCAAGGATATCTTCTATACATGCTATAAATTCGGCATCATCTTTTGCAGGGGTGCACCAGTAGTTGTTTTTGTGGGGGCGAAAATTGCATATCTTGTTTCAGAAATTTTTGATAATATTGCATCAGCAGTTTTTCGTATTCGGTTACCGTTTAACTTGCTATTTATTTTTCCGTGGGTTTTATTTGTCGCAGTGTTATCAATTTCAATTAGTATTATAGAAACCTATATATCTAAAAAGATAAGTAATAAAATAGCATCGGTATCTAAGTGGCTGGCAAAGCGGAAAGGATGCACTTTTGGGTTGGGATATCCAATCTTAAATTACGATACCATTATACGTTTTTATAACAGATCATATTGAACGGGGGCTTTGGATTAAAAAAAGTTTCTTGAATGTAAGCGCCTAATTTTAGGGTGGATAGCATCCACTGGATATTCATTCTATAATGATTGGTAGGAAATGCTGGAATACTAGCATTTCACTCTATTTCCAAAAGGAGAACCATCATTATGAATAAACGAGTTTGTAAAGACGATCAAATAAAACTTATCATGGAATGTCGCCAAAGTGGACTTTCCGATTATCAATGGTGTGAACAGAATGGCATTCATCCTGGTACATTTTATAATTGGGTAAGTAAACTCAGGAAAAGCGGATACTCATTGCCAGATGCTTCTAAGAGATCTGAAATGAAACCGGCTGTTCAGGAAGTCGTAAAAGTTGATTTGATCGATTCTATTCCTGAAGCAGAGCAAAAAGTTAGCTTTTCTCAAAACTCTAGCAATAGTAATCTTGCTGCAGAACTTCAGGTTGGAAATATCACTCTTCGACTTTTTAATGGAGCTGACGAACATCTGATTCAAAACACTCTACGTTGTATTGGAGGTATGAATCATGCTTGGTGATATCTCAGTTGCAACAAATATCTTTATTGTGACTGGATACACCGACATGAGGAAGTCAATTGATGGATTATGTGCCATCGTATATGATCAGATCACTTCAGAACCTCCAGGTCACTCTGTATATTTGTTTTGTGGGAAACGTTGCGATCGCATCAAGGTCCTCTTTCATGAACCTGACGGATACGTTCTCTTGTACAAAAGACTCGATGTTGTTCAAGGAAAATACCGCTGGCCTCGTAATAAATCAGAAGTCAGAAGTATCACCTGGCAGCAATTTGACTGGCTGATGTCGGGTCTTGAAATCGAGCAGCCAAAGGCACTTCGAACCTGCTAAATCCCTTGCATTTACTGGCTTTACAGCCTATTTTGTGGTATAATATTTATATCAAAATAAGGAGCAGAACCATGGCAAAGAGTAGTTCAGAAGTCCAGCTTTTAGAGCTGAAAGATATGATTTCCCAACTGAATACGACGATTAAAATGCTGAATGATACGATTCATCGTCAGCAAAAAGAAAACGATGATCTCAAAGCTCAACTGGCATGGTTTCGCCAGAAAATGTTTGGCTCTTCCAGTGAACGACGTATTGATGACATCGAAGGACAACTGTCTCTGTTTAACGAAATGGATGAGTTTGAAAAACCAGTAGAGTTAATCGAACCTGAAACCATTGAAATTTCAAAGCATACTCGTAAAAAGAGACCTACTTTAGAGGAACAGTTCAAAGATATCCCTACTCGTCAGGTTCTGGCTGATACATTAACTGATAAGGATAAAATCTGTCCTGAATGTGGTAGTGAAATGCTAGCCATTGGAACAGAAAAAATCCGAAGCGAGATTGTCTATATACCACCAAAGCTGGAACGTATTGAATATTTTGGGGTTACTTATGCTTGTCCTAAATGCAAGGATACAGAAGAACCACAGTTTATCAAAGATAATGGAAAGCCAGCATTGATTCCCCACAGTTATGTTTCAGAGTCATTGCTTGCTTATATTTTGTATCGTAAATATGGTTTATATATTCCTCTTTATCGCCAGGAAAAAGACTTCCTACAGCAGGCAGCCCCTATCGGAAGAACATCCATGGCGAGCTGGATCATTCAATCCAGCCAGATGTACATACGACCGATGTACGATTACTTTCATCGGGAACTCTTAAAACGAAAGTTCCTGATGATGGATGAAACGCCCGTTCAAGTCTTGAAGGAAAACGGACGAAAGGCTCAGTCGAAATCTTATTTCTGGCTGATTCGAACTGGAGAAGATGGATTAAATCCGATCATTCTCTACAACTACACTCCTACAAGAGCTGGTAATCATGCGGAAGAATTCTTGAAAGGAATGGAACCTGAAGTCTATCTTATGGTAGATGGTTTTCAAGGATACAACAAAGTAAAGAATATAAAACGTTGCACTTGTTGGGCACACATTCGTAGATATCTGTTGGAAGCAATCCCAAAAGGACATGATAAAGATTATAGTAATCCTGCTGTTCAGGGAGTGCTTTATTGCAACAAGCTTTTCGAGTATGAGCGTTCATACAAAGAAAAGGGACTTAGTCATAATCAGATCAAAAATCGTCGCCTCAAAGATCAAAAACCTGTGATTGAGGGCTTTTTGTCATGGGCTAAACAATTGGACCCAGGAAGCAATGGAAAACTCAAAAAAGCCAAGACATACATCCTTAACCGTGAAGTTTTTCTTATGACCTATCTTGAAGATGGTCGTTGCAGCCTGAGCAACAATTTGAGCGAAAACAGCATCCGTCCTGTAACAGTTGGTCGCAAAAACTGGCTATTCTCAGATACGCCTGCAGGAGCAATCGCAAACACGATGTATCTTACGATTGTTGAAATGGCAAAAGCATACGAATTGAATCTGTATGAATATTTAAAGTTCCTGTTGGAACACCGACCGAACGAAAATATGTCGGACAAAGAACTTGATCATCTAGCTCCATGGAGTACAGAAGTTCAGGAACTATGTAGCATTAAATAGAGTAAAATGTTAGTCTTCCAGAATCCTATCTAGCAATGGGATTCTGGAAATATTTTGGGTACACCCTAAAACTAGGCGTTTACTCTTGAATAAATATAAGAGATGTGTTATTATACTACCGTGTTCATAAAAATAAAAAGGAGAATAAACATGAACGTACAAGAGTATAATTTGATGAACTGTATAATGGACCAGACATATGTGAATCAAAGAATTTTATCGGAAATTACAGGATATTCTTTGGGAAAAGTAAATAGTTCTTTGAAAAAACTTACAGAGCTAGGATATATAGATGAAAAAATGCAATGCACTTCGAAGGCATATGAAGAATTAAAAGAAAAAAAACCGCAAAATGCAATTATTCTTGCTGCTGGATTTGGAATGAGAATGGTACCAATTAATGTGGAAGTACCAAAAGGAATTTTGGAAATTAAGGGGGAACCATTGATTGAGCGAATTATTAAGCAATTGCACGAAGTGGGAATCTTTAAAATTGACATTGTAGTTGGATTTATGAAAGAACAGTATGAATATTTAATCGATAAGTATGATGTGACTTTGGTGTATAACAGGGATTATATGACAAAAAATAACCTTCATTCACTAAAAAAAGTGATTGATAGGATTGGAAACACATACATTCTTCCATGTGATTTGTGGTGTTTTCAGAATCCGTTCTCGAATAAGGAATGGTATTCCTGGTATATGGTCAGTGATAAAGAGACCGAAGAAAGTAGTGTTCGGATTAATCGTAAAAAAGAGATTGTAGAAACGAAACGAAATGAAATGGGAAATCAGATGCTTGGGATTTCTTATGTTTTAAAAGAAGATGCAGCTTTTCTAAGACAAAAGCTATTACATCTTTCAAATGAGAGAGAGTACATACATGCTTTTTGGGAAGAGGCAGTTATGAAAGATGGCAAGATGATATTAAAATCAAGGGAAGTTTCTCAAAATTTGGTATATGAAATCAATACATTAGAGGAATTGAGAGAACTTGATGAAGAGTCTAATCAATTAAATTCGGAGATTATATCGCTGATTTCAGAAGTACTTTTATGTGAGGCGAAAGAGATCATAGAGATAAAAGCACTGAAAAAGGGGATGACGAATCGATCATTTGAGTTTACCTGTCGAGGAGAGCATTATATTATGCGGGTTCCGGGAGAAGGGACAGATAAAATGATTAATCGTAAAAATGAATACAGTGTTTATAAAGCATTAAACGGAACCGATATTTCAGATCCTGTTTGTTATATTTCTCCTGAAACAGGATACAAAATTACAAAATTTTTAGATGAAGCAAGAGTATGTGATCCATATGTGGAAGAGGATGTAAAAAAATGTATGCAGAAGCTGCGACAGTTTCATGAATATAATCTTCAGGTGGAACATGAATTTAATCTTTTTCATCAGATAGAATATTACGAATCTTTGAGAAATGAAACAAAGTCGGTCTATAGAGATTATGAAGAGACAAAGCGAAAAATGTATGAATTAAAGGAATACATTGACAAATCACCAAAAAAAATTGCGCTTACTCATATTGATGCAGTGCCTGACAATTTTCTATTTACAGGAGATGAAATTCGCTTGATTGATTGGGAATATGCAGGAATGCAGGATGTACATGTAGATATTGCTATGTTTGCAATATATGCCATGTATGACAGAGAACATGTAGAAAAATTGATTGATTATTATTTTGATGGTGCTTGTGACAGAACGATTCGAATAAAGATTTATGCTTATATTGCTGTTTGTGGATTTTTGTGGAGTAACTGGTGTGAATATAAAAGTATTTGCGGAGTGGAATTTGGAGAATATTCTTTGAGACAGTATCGATATGCAAAAGATTATTATAAGATTGTTAAGGAACAACTTAACGGAGGAGAAAAGAATGTATAAAGTAAAGCGTGCGATTATTATGGCAGCAGGGATCGGGAAAAGAATGCAGCCAGTGACATTAAGCACACCGAAACCTTTAGTAAAGGTTAATGGGGTGCGAATGATTGACACCGTGATTCATGGACTTTTGAAAAATGGAATATCAGAAATTTATGTTGTCGTGGGATATTTAAAAGAACAATTCGTTATTTTGGAGCAAGAGTATCCACAGGTTAAGTTGATTGAAAATCCATATTATGCTACGTATAATAATATTTCGTCACTTTATGTGGCGAGAGAACATTTAGCAGATGTAATTATTTTAGACGGCGATCAGATTATTTATAATCCTTCTATTCTAGCGCCAGAATTTACACGTTCTGGATACAATGTGATTTGGACAGATGACGAGACAGACGAATGGCTGATGAATGTGGAGGATGGAATTGTAAAATCTTGTAGTCGAGATGGAGGAAAATCTGGATGGCAGCTTTATAGTATTTCTCGATGGAATGCTGAAGACGGGGAAAAATTAAAAAAGCATTTGGAAATAGAATTTGAACGGAAAGAAAATCGACAGATATACTGGGACGATGTGGCAATGTTCTGCTATCCAAAGGAGTATGAACTTGGTATTCGAGAAATGCAAGCAGGAGATATTATAGAAGTAGATAATTTATCAGAACTTGCAGAATTAGATAATAGTTATGAGAAATATTTAGGAGGACACAAAAATGAATAAAAAACAAATTGACTGGACAATTACGTTACTCCCATTAGGAATTGTAGTTGCGTTGAGCATCTTATTCTTTTTTATGCCAGAGCAATCCAATGCAGTGCTGCGTCAAATCCGTTTCTTTTTTGGTGATACGTTTGGCACCTATTATTTACTCATAGGACTAGGGATTTTCCTTCTTTCTCTTTATATTGCAATGTCTAAATATGGAAACATTGTATTAGGAAAAAAAGATGAAAAACCGAAATATTCTTTCTTTGTATGGGGAAGTATGATGTTTACATGTGGTCTTGCGGCAGATATTCTGTTTTATTCTTTTTCCGAATGGGTAATGTATGCATCTGATCCACATATAGCTGAGTTGGGAAGTATGGAAGAATGGGCTGGTGTATTTCCGATGTTTCATTGGAGCTTTATTCCATGGGGGTTTTATCTTGTTTTGGCAGCAGCATTTGGATTTATGCTACATGTAAGAAAAAGAGAACGCCAAAAATATTCAGAGGCGTGTCGCCCTCTTCTTGGAAAGCATACGGATGGTGTTGCAGGAAAGATTATAGATCTTTTGGCTGTGTTTGCACTTCTTGCGGGAACAGCAACTACATTTAGTGTTGCGACTCCTTTGATGGCAACTGTTGTAGGAGAATTGTTTTATATTGAAATCAGTCGTACAGTCGTTACAATTATTATTTTGCTTTTAACTTGCTTTGTTTATACATATTCTCTTCTACATGGATTTAAGGGGATTAGCTTTCTGGCAAAAGCTTGTATTTACCTGTTTTTTGGCTTGCTGGCATTCGTACTTTTGTTTGGCGGAGAGACGAAATATATTATTGAATCTGGATTTTCCTCCTTTGGAAAAATGGTTGGAAACTTTGTAGAATTGTCTACTTTTACGGATCCTCAAAGAACGACGTCCTTTCCGCAGAACTGGACAATATACTATTGGGCATATTGGATGGTTTGGTGTGTTGCAGCTCCATTTTTCATTGGAAGTATTTCGCGTGGAAGAACAATTCGTCAGACTATTTTAGGCGGATATGGATTTGGCGTTGGATCGACATTGGTCAGTTTTGTGATTCTTGGAAACTATTCTATGGGATTACAGACATCCGGTGTAGCAGATTTTATTGCGCAGTATAATGCAGACGGAGACGTGTATGGAATGATTATTTCTGTCATCAAAACACTCCCTTGTGCACCGCTGGTTTTAATTTTGTTATTGATCACAATGATTGCATTTTATGCTACTTCCTTTGATTCGATTGCGCTGACTGCATCTTGCTATAGTTATAAGCGCTTGGGAGAAAATGAAAAACCGAGCTGGATGGTTCAATTAATGTGGTGTATTTTGTTGATCGTGCTTCCGATAGGGCTGGTGTTTTCGGAAACTTCAATGAGTAACTTACAGTCTGTGAGCATTATTGCAGCCTTTCCAATAGGAATTGTTATTGTAATGATTGCAGTTAGTTTTATAAAAGATGCAGGAAAATATTTAAAAGAATAATGAAAAATTAGTAGTTTTTCAACATAAAAAATAACATTAGTCATATGGGTGTCAATCTGTTATTATTCTATAGAATTCCTCTGCATATGGAGAAGTCAAATGCGAAGAAAACAACGTTTAAAGGAACTCACAATTAGAAACAATTTTATGTTTGGTGGAGTGATGATAGATTAAGGTTGCTGTAAGGGATTTTTACAAAGAGTTTTGGAAATACCGATTGAGTGGAGAGCGTTGTACAGAACTTTCAATATTTCTGAAGTGTATGAAGGAATACTTTATGATTTTTGAAGAGATGTGGAAAGAAGAACATGTGGCTGAACATGAAGAAAGGCTTGCAGAGAAAATAAAAATCTAATTACCCACAGTTTCAGCTATTCTTGCTGAGATTGTGGGTAAATTGAAACAAATCAATGCCGCTTCAGGCAAATATTCAGAAAAGAATATAGGAATTCTTGATTATCAAAAGTAGATTTTAGAGTTGGAAATTAGGAAGGGTGGTAGCGTATGTCACTAAAAGATGAGTTTGCAGGATTAAATATGGGAAGTTTGCTTGGTGGACCACTGTCGGCAGCCACAGATGCAAGTTCACAGCTTGCTAATTCCGTAGTAGAATTTATTAATAAAGTTGGGTTTGGTGAGAATGGAAAAACGCAGGTGATGGATTTTGGGGCAACAGCAAACAGCAGGTGGAATCTTAGGATTATCAAAGTGAATGTAACTAGAAATGTAAGTGATTATAGCTTGAATACGAAAAGTGCAGACAATTCTGCGAAATACCATGTGAATGTTCGACTAAGCGACAATGAGACACTGGAGGCACTTGCTCGTGTTTTGGATACTCTGGAGGTGAATATTACTCCTTTGCTAGTGGAGAGCGCGTTAAAAGAGGGAAACGAATGAAGAAAGTACGATATTTACAATGTTTAATATAAATAGTAAGCGCTTACAAACAGTTGATAGTTAATGAAAAATTATATATAATCGTACTAGAGGGGGAAATAAGGGATTTTGGAAGGAAGAAGATGATTTGCCGGATATTATAAAGATGATTGTAACTAATGTGTTGACGGCGTTGTATCAACCGTTTGGATTTTCTATAATTTTAGCTATTTTATTTATGTTTTTTTATCTTTTTACAACAGAACATGGATGGAAGGCGGCGTGGCGCAAATGGATAGACGCGTTTAAATCAAAAAGTGAATTTCGAAGAGTGTTTTTATTGGCGTTTTATACAGCCTTGATTTTATTTCGTACCCTTTTAAATCGGAATTTATGGCTGAATCCATTGGTGAATGTTATGGGAGGATGGAGCCTGTATGATGCAAATGGTCAATTGACGACAGAGTCGATTGAGAATGTAATTTTGTTTGTTCCGTTTTCTATGCTTTTGCTTTGGATATTTGGGGAAAAATTATGTGGAAGCAAGATTTATTTCTATAAAGTAATTAGAAAATCGTGTAAAATAGTATTTTTATGTTCTCTCAGTATTGAAGTTTCACAGGTAATCTTTAGAGTCGGAACATTTCAAATTGCAGATTTGTTCTATAACACATTGGGAGGAATCATTGGTGGAATAATATACTATATTGTTTACAAATTGGTACACCGAAGTATAACACACAAAACGTAAAAGTTAAATCCATTACAGAAAAGACATTAATTGTTGGGATTGATGTAGGAAGTGAAACCCATTTTGTAAGAGCATGGATGGAATAGACTTCCGACAGTGCAGGGGGTACAGTTTCGTTTTGAAAAGGAAAACTAAAATAGAGTAAAACGCTTGCATCTATTCATTTTGGTGCAAGCGTAATTTATGAGTAACGTAGCAATATTTTGCGCTTACAAAAAACTATGTACTGTGGGAATCGGTGATATCCTTGTTTGTAAAGCACTTAAAGGGTCTAAGCTGGCACCCGGATTATGGATCGGCAGGATGAAGGAAGTTAGGAGACACAAAGTGATGCTTCTGGTAGACAAGGGAGGTGCGTTGCCATAAGTGGAAGGGCATACACAGGGTCATTTAAAACGAAACAAAGAAGACGTTTTATTTCATATACCAAAAACCAGTTGTTTTTGCACTAGATACAGAGGAATATCTATGATCAATGCTCATTTATCTGAGATAGAAACTTTAAAAATCCTAGATTTTAAAGGAAAAAGACTTGATTTATTAGGGAGGTTACTATGAATAAAAAAGTAATATATAAGCGTGTTGCTGCCCTTATGCTGTTTGTTATCCTATTTCAAACATGTATAAATACGTATGCCTGGGAAAGTAAAAAAAGAGTATATGATGCAGAAATTCAGACAGAAAACTCTCAAAGATTAAAAGAAGAGTTTTCAAAGAATGAAAATGTTGTTACAGAATATGTCAATGAGGAAGATGGAAAACTTAAGACAATTATCTGGACAAAAGGGATTACACCACCAAAAATGGGTGGACAAAACAGTGATTTTGAAAAAGAAATTACCAATGTTGGAAATGTGAGATTTGTTGAATATAAATCGCCTTATATTGAAGGGCAAGGATGGTATGATGTGAATAAGACAGAGAATAGAGTTCCGGACGAGAATTTATGTTTTGCAGCAGCAGCCTCCAATACGCTTCATTGGTGGCTTGCACAAAATTCTGAGTATATTGATCAGTATTTAGAACAAACACCAGATGCACCAAAGGCGGAAGAGATTAAAAACTTGAAACACTCTTTTAAAAGTCAGCAAAGTAGTGACATATACAAAATATTTGTGAGACAATTTGCGAACAAAAGAGAAGGATACTGGCCGGACATTTTACAAGATCAGTTTATCAATGGCTATTATCCTAAAAAAAATGGGGGAACGAATGATTCTGATGAGGCCAGAGAAGAGCTTATATCAAAGGGACCGGATAAAAATGGAGGTTTTTTTACAGGATTTTCGGAACAACCTTGTTGACAAAAAGACACAATTATTATCAGGGATATGAGGCAATCAGCAGAGATATCAAGCATTATTTTCAAAATGGAGACATAGTTCTGCTGACTTACAGTATGAAAACAAAATCTCATGTTGTTACTCTTTGGGGAGCAGAATTTGATTCCGATGGTAAGATTAGTGCTGTATATTTTTTGGATTCTGACGATGATAAAAAATATGGGATGCAGCGATATAAAATTGTAAATGTAGGCGGAAAAGCAATTGCAACAACACGAAATGATGGACAAGGTAGTTTGGTAGAAAGCTTGCAAATTATTTCGACTGGTAAGAAGATATGGGAAGATAAACTGAATTTGTCCAAAACACAGCTGGAACTGATATGGGGAGACACAAATTTTATTTATAATGGGGAACCCCAAAAGCCAACACTTACTGCAACAAATATAAAAGATGGTGACGACATCACACTTTCGGCAGAGGGAGATAAGACCGATGCAGGCACCTACACTGCGACTGCAGTTTTAGGTGGAGCAGCAGCGGATCATTATGAATTACCACCAGAATATACAAAGCAATTTACAATTCAAAAGGCGCCGACAAAGGTTGCTCTCAGTGCGGATATTCAGAATGAGAATCATAGCAATCAAGTTCATTTTGAGGTCAATGTGGCTGGAGTGAACGATGAAGTTTTGGAAGGGAGCATCATATTCAAAGACGGGGATACTGTCATTGCAAAGGATGTTCCGGTATCAGATGGTAAGGCAAGTTATGTTTGGAAAAGTCCTGAGGTTGGAAGACATTACATTGTTGCAGAATTTTTGCCAGCTTCTGATGGAGCAGGTAAGAATTATAGAAATACTGCCAGTCAGGTTGTGAATGTAGACGTTTCCAAAATAGAGCAGAGTACACTTTCTATTCAACCAGTGACAGACAAAACATATGGTGATAAGCCATTCGCTCTCGCTACACAAGGGGGAAGTGGAACGGGAAAAGTGAGATTTGAAAGTTCTGATCCTGGTATTATCAGTATTTCAGATAATATAGCGACCATCCACAAGGTAGGTTCAGTGACTATTACAGCAACAAAAGCTGGTGATGAAGACTATTATAGTGCAACAGCAACTTATGAGATCGATGTGAAAAAAGCATCTGCTCCTAAGATTGCATATCCTGTTGCAAGCAACTTAACTTATGGACAAAAGCTGTCTGATAGCACGCTTGCAGGAGGCAGTACACAATGTGGAAGTTTTGCATGGGAGAATGGAGATCTTGTTCCAACAGTGTCTAATAACGGATATGATGTGAAGTTCACACCGAATGCCCATACATTGGAAAATTATGAGACTATCGAATCAACGACAGATAAGATTCAAGTGCCAGTAGCGAAAGCTAATCCGACTGTAGTCTTAACTTCAAAAGTGGAAAATGAGGTGGGTTCTAAAAAAGCGCTGTTGTCTGCATCTATTGAAAATGCTGGATATGGGAACGATCCAGCAGGCACAGTGAAGTTTGTGGATTGCACTGATGGAGGGATGTAGAGCTTGGACATGCAGTTGCAGTTGAAAATGGAGTAGCAACGTATGTATGGAAAGATATGCCAAAGAAGCTATATCAGATCAAAGCAGTCTATAGTGGAGACGGAAACTATGATAAGGCATCAAGTGCAGAAGCAAGTGTTGATCTTAGCAAAAAACCACAAAGTCATTTTGAGATTACTCCAGTAGATTACAAAACATACGGAGATGAACCATTCGTTCTTTCCGCAGAAGGTGGAAGTGGAACAGGGGAAGTGAGATTCGAAAGTTCTGACTCTGATATTATTAGTATCTCAGATAATATAGCGACTATTCACAAGGCAGGTTCAGTAACCATCACAGCAACAAAAGCCAGTGATGAAGATTATTAATGAAACGACCTCATCTATTACGGTAGAGATTAAGAAGAAAGTGTTGACCATTACGGCAGAGGATCAGTTGAATATTACAGTAGGTAGTCAAATGCCAGAGTTTACTTATAAAGTAGAAGGATTGGTAGAGGGCGATAAACTTGTAGAACCACCAATCATAACTGCTCAAACAGAAAACACAAATAGAGTTGGCGAATATGAAATTATGATTAGTGGCAGCGATTTGACGAACCGTGAAAGTTATCAGATTGTATATGTGAATGGGAAAATGACCATTATCGATAACCGAGAGGACGCAACTATTATAGAAGATACCGCAAAGGAAGAGGGAAAGAAAGAGACCGAAGTAATCAAGCATACCGAGGTTCCAAATACATCTTCAGTCCAAGTGAATGTAAAATTGGTTCCATCCAATACAGAGCCAGAAGAGCAACCGTTACAGGAAGAAACCCAAGAAGTTGCTACGACCAAAGATAATCCAGTAAGTACAAAATACTTAGATCGTGTAGACGATAAAGTGACACAAAATAACCAAAAAGCCTTAGCAACAGTGTTGGGATGTGTTGCAGTTGGAGGCGTGGGTGCTGCTGGTGCTACTTCTATCGGGATTTTTAGAAAGAGACGATTCAGAAAATGAGACTAGCCAGGTATTAATCAATCTGTTACAATCATTTTATAGAATTCCTCTGTGCTATGGAGGATTAAAATGAGAAGGAAACAACGTTTAAAGGAACTCACGCTTAAAGATAATTTTATGTTTGGTGCGGTGATGATGGACGAGAACAATTGCAAAGGCCTTTTGGAGAGAGTCTTAGAGATACCGATTGCGCGAGTAGAAGTGAGTCGAGAAAAGAGTATTGTGTATCATCCAGAATATAAAGGGATTCGTTTGGATGTATACGCAAAAGACGAAAAGCATACTCGTTATAATGTAGAGATGCAGGTGGAGAAAAAGCCAGCACTAGGTAAACGGAGTCGTTATTATCAAAGTCAGATGGACATGGAGTTGTTACTAACAGGTGAAGAGTACACAGAGCTTCCAGATACATATGTCATTTTTATCTGTGATTTTGATCCGTTTGGAAAAGAAAAATATCGGTATAAATTTCGGATGACATGTGAGGAGTCAGAGGATGTGGAGATGGCAGATGGAAGAAGTATTCTGTTTTTAAACACGCGTGGAAAGAATGAAAGTGAGGTTCCGAAAGAGCTGGTAACATTTTTAAAGTATATGAAGGAAGACCTTGAGGGAAGTGAAAAAGAATTTCATGATCCATATGTGGAACAGTTGCAGAAGTTTGTAAGAGAAATCAAGGGAAGCCGGGAGATGGAGGAACGCTTTATGATTTTTGAAGAGATGTTGAAGGATGAGCGTGCAGAAGGACGTGCAGAGGGACGCATAGAAACTCTGAAGGAAACGTTACTTTTGTTTTTGCAAGAGTTGGGATCAGTTTCAGAAGAGCTTTATAATCAAATTCAAATGCAACAGGATTCGGAAGTGTTGCAGCAATGGACAGAGATTGCGTTCCAATCTAAAGAGTTAGAAGAATTTACAAATAAGATTTCGTTATAATATCTATTTGGGGTTACACCGGATCTAATGATCGAAAGTTTCAGCTATTCTGGCTGAAGCTTACGATCAAGAGAAACAAGTCAATGCCGTTTCAGGCAAGTATTCAAAGAAAAAAGCAGAGGAATTCTATTATAAATTATCCATAGGAAACAGTTGATAGTGAAAGAAAAATTATTTATAATTGTATCAAAGAAAAAAGATTTGGAAGGAAGAAAATAATTTGCAAGATATTATACAGATGATTATAACGAATGTGTTGACTGCGTTGTATCAGCCGTTTGGCTTTTCCATCATTTTAGCAGTGTTGTTTATGTTTTTTTATCTTTTTGTGGTAGAACACGGATGGAAATCGGCGTGTCGCAAGTGGGTGAAGATGTTTAAATCGAAAAGTGAATTTCGACGAGTGTTTCTATTGGCGTTCTACACTGCTTTAATTTTATTTCGCACATTGTTGAATCGGAATTTATGGATGAATCCACTGGTGAATGTTATGGGAGGATGGAGTCTGTATAATGAAAATGGGCAATTGACGACAGAGTCTATTGAGAATGTGATTTTGTTCGTTCCATTTTCTTTGTTTTTATTTTGGACGTTTGGGCATAAATTGTGTGTAAATAAGATCTGTTTTCGGAAAGTGATTTGGAAATCATGTAAGATTGTATTTTTATCTTCTTTTGGCATAGAAATTTCACAGGTGATTTTCCGGCTTGGCACATTTCAGTTGGCTGATTTGTTTTACAATACATTAGGAGGAATCATTGGTGGAATACTGTATTACTTTTTCTACAAATTGATATATAGGGGAAAAAAGGAAAAGAATATGGAGGATATTGATAAAAATATTGCAAAAAAATGAAGAAAATTGTAGAATACAGGTATTCCAATTTGATTAGAATTATGTTATAGTAGCGTGAGGGTTAAAATGATATGTATTTTTATTTACCTGCAAAGACGGAATTTATGAAATATAGTATATGGTATGATAGAGGAGACAGGCTATGGAGAATCAAGTACGTGAAGACGAAGTAGAGATTGATTTACTGGAATTGTTTCAAGTATTACTTGGAAAGATAGGAATTATTATTGTGTCATTAATAATAGGAGCTGGTCTCCTTTTTAGTGGAACAAAATTTTTGATTACGCCACAATATTCGTCTACTTCAATGATATATATCTTAACAAAGACAACGAGTGTGACTTCTTTGGCAGATATTCAGATGGGAAGCCAGTTGACAAAAGACTTTGCGATTTTGGCGACAAGTCGTCCGGTTGTGAAGACTGTGATTGATGAGTTGGATTTGGAATATAGTTACGAAGAGATGGTTGCTAAGGTTACAGTCGATAATCCGGCGGATACTCGTTATCTGAAGATTACAGTCGAAGATCCAGATCCAGAGTTGGCGGCAGATATGGCGAATGCATTTGCAGATGCTACAGCTGATGGAGTGGCAGAGATTATGAGTACGGATCGACCAAGCATTGTTGAGCGTGCAGTTGTACCAAAAGTGCCATCGAGTCCGAGTTTAGTGAAGAATACAGCGATTGGTGGTGTGATTGCAGCATTACTTGTGATGGCGGTGATTGTGGTTCGTTATCTGCTTGACGATACAATTAAGACAGAAGAAGATGTAACGAAGTATTTACAGCTCAATACACTTGCATCCTTGCCATTAGATAGCGATGTGGAAGTAAAGAAGGGTACACGTCCAAAGAATGGGACAAAGTCGAAGAAACAACAAAAGAAACCAACGAACAAACATAGATAATGAGATAGGGTTGATTGTATGAAAGGAAAAGGAAGAAAGATATTGTTTGCAATCTGTGTGATTGTGGCGGGAATAGCAATTGGATATTTAATTCTTTATTATACAAAACTAGTTAAGAATGAGAAGAAATATGACGAAGTAGTAAAAGAGGTAGTGAAAGAAGAAGTTAAGAAAGAGCCTCAAGAAGATGCATATACGAGTCCTATAGACTTCAAGAAACTTCAAGAACAGAACCCGGATGTATATGCATGGATTGAAATTCCTGGAACAAATGTGAATTATCCGATTATGCGCCATCCAACAGATGATGCGTATTACTTGGATCACACGATTGATGGAACGGCTGGGTTGCCTGGATCGATTTATACAGAAAATTATAACAACAAAGAATTTACTGATTTTAATACAGTGATTTATGGGCATGATATGCGTGATGGAACCATGTTTAAAGATTTGCATAAGTATGAGGATGAAGAATTTTTAAAAGAGCATCCGGAAGTTGTTATCTATACGCCAGAGAAAAAAATGGTATACCATGTATTTGCAGCAGTTGTTTACGATGACAGACATATTATGCACGCATTTGACTTTTCATCGGAAGATCAAAGACAGATGTTTTTAGACTCTATGTATGAGTCCAGAGATTTGAGGAATTCATTTGATGAGAGTGTGACTGTTACTCCGGAAGATCACATAATCACAATGAGTACTTGTATCGGTAGCGAAAAAGAACACAGATTCCTTGTGGGGGCGGTTTTAACAGATGAATAAGTGGCGAAAAAAGATTGTTGTATTGATTGCAACGATTTTAGCTATGATTGTGGTTGCAACAGTTGTGGTTGTAGCGGGGATTAATATACAGAACTCCAAAGCGAAGGAAGAAGATAAACGGATTGCAGAAGAACTTCGTGAGGATGAGCCAGAGACAAAGAACTATCTTACAATCGATGGGAAGAAGTACCAATACAATCATGATGTGTCTGCTGTGTTATTTATGGGAATAGATCAACATGGAGCAATTGAAGAGAAAGAAAATGCTGGATATAGTGGACAGTCAGATAGTTTAATTTTATTTGTCATGGATAAAGGGACCAAGAAGACGCAGATGTTGGAAATCTCCCGTAATGCGATGGTTCCGCTTCAAATCTACGGTATTGGTGGGGAGAAGCTTGGAACAGAAAAAGGGCAGATTGCACTTCAATATGCATATGGTGATGGAAAAAGAAAAAGTTGTCAGCTGACAAAAAATGCAGTCTCAGAGTTGTTGTACGGGATAAAGATTGATTCTTATCTGGCTATGACCATTGAAGGAATTCGAAAAGCAACTGATCTGATTGGTGGTGTCACATTGACGGTACCGGAAGATTATACATATATTGATCCTTCCTTTCAAAAAGGAGCGACGGTTACGTTAAAAGGGGAGTTGGCAGAAAAGTATGTTCGCACAAGAGATATTGAGGTAACCGGAAGTAATCAGGAGCGTATGCAGAGACAGACACAGTTTTTGCACGCGCTGGCAAGCCGGATGAAATCCTCTGGAAGAGGGAATTCAGCTTGGTATGCAAAACTTATGAACAGCATGCAGGAGTATCTGATTACAGATATAACTGCTGATGATATAGAAACATTGTCTACATATGAGTTGGACAAGACGATTATAATGCCGGGAGAAGAAGTTGCCGGCGAAAAGCATGATGAGTTTTATGTAGATGATGAAGCATTGTACCAATTAATTGTGGAATTATTTTACGAACCGGTGGAGGCATCCTAGATGTTTTGGCCGAGGAGTGAAATGATTTAATAAAAAAAGGAGGAGATACCAATGAGAAGAGCAAAGAAATGGTTAGGGGTTGTTTCTGCACTTGCATTAACTGTTGCAATGGGCTTAAACGCTTTCGCTGCTCCAAGTCCAGCTGCCGGTGGTGCAGTTAAGAATGAAGCAGTAGCAGCAGTTGATAAAAACGGAAATAAAATTACGGTTGGGATTAACGACAACGTTAATGCAGACGTAGTTGCAGACGTGAAAAAAGCAGATACACTCAAAGCTGTACTCGGAGATGCTTATTCATCAGACATGAAAGTTGCAGCAGTCAAAGACGTAAAAGTAGATGCTAAAGATCTCCCAGCTACAATTACATTTGCAGTTTCAGGAGTTACAGCAAACACAAAAGTTGCAGTTCTTCACTACGATGGAACAAAGTGGGAAAAAGATACTGTATCAGGTGTGAAAGCCGGAAACGGAACAATCACAGCTACATTTTCTAAACTTTCTCCAGTTGCATTCGTAGTAGGAGATACTAAAGGTGGTAATGGTGGAACAACTTCACCAAAAACTGGAGAAACTTCTATGGCAACTGTAGCAGTGGTAGCACTTGTAGCAGTTGTAGCAGCTGTTGGCTTGAGAAAAAAAGAATACGTTAAATAATTCATTTGAATTATGATAGTGTTGTTCCCTCCCCGAGCCTTTGCTTGGGGAGGTCTTGTGAAAGGAGTGAGGGTTTTGACTCTGACTGATATACATTGCCATCTTATGCCAAAGGTGGATGATGGTCCGTCTACAATTCTTGAGGCGAAACAGCTTCTTCAGATGGAATATGAAGATGGTGTGAGGAATATCATATTAACTCCTCATTATCGGGTGAAGATGTTTGAACCGGATATGAAGGAGATTATACATTATTACAGAGGAATGCGAGGGGTTGCAGCAAAGATAGCCCCTGATTTTAAAATTTATCTTGGATGTGAATATCATACGAATTCGAACATGACAGAGGATATACAGAGGAAGAGAAGACCAACATTGGCAGGCAGTCGGTATGTGCTTGTAGAGTTTTCTTCCACTCATTCATTTCAGCGGATTCGTAATCAAATATATGAATTAGTGGTAGCCGGATATAAGCCGGTAATTGCCCATATTGAGCGTTATCCGGCGCTGACAGAGGACATGGATAATGTGTGGGAATTGATTGAACTTGGAGCTTATATGCAGTTGAACGCTTCGTCTGTGCTTGGCGAGTATGGTAAGAAAACAAGGCAGTTTTGTAAGAGGGCGATGAAGGAAGACTGTATACATTTTATTGCGAGTGATGCACATGGAACCAAGTATCGTAAACCCAATTTAGGGAAATGTGCAAAATATGTAACTAAAAAAATGGGGAAAGAGTATGCGGAGCGTATTTTTGTTAAAAATCCGGAGAAAATATTGAGGAAAGAATAGGAGAAGTCTATGAAGCGGGTTGATATTTTACAAAAAGAATTGAATTATGAGATGAGAGAAGAGATGAAAAATTTGCGTACAAATATTCAGTTCTGCGGTGACGATAAGCGTGTAATCGTGTTTACTAGTTCTCTTGCGAGTGAAGGAAAAAGTACCACCTCGCTGAATTTGGCGATTTCGCTTTCTGAATTAAATAAGAATGTACTGTTTATTGATGCGGATATTCGAAAATCTGTATTAGTGTCCAGACTTGGAACAGGAAAAATTGATAGAGGACTTTCTCATTTTCTCTCAGGACAGTGTGCATTGACGGATGTTGTATACGGGACAAATATTTCAAGACTTCATATGATTTTTTCAGGACCAGTTGTCCCTAATCCGACAGAGCTTCTTGCATCAAGTCGTTTTGCGAAGGCTTTGGAATCTTTCCGGGGAGTATATGACTACATTATTATTGACGGAGCACCGCTTGGCATGGTTGTCGACAGTGCAATTATTGCAAAAGAGTGTGACGGTTCAATCATTGTTGTTGAATCAGGTTCGATTAAATACCGTTTGGTACAGGAAGTGCGTTCGAAGCTTGAAAATGCAGGATGCGCTGTGCTTGGCGTTGTTCTCAACAAGGTTGATCGAAAGAAAAATGGTCATTATTACAGAAAATATTACGGTAAGTATTATGGGAAATATGAAGAGTACAGATAGAGAAAAGCGAGCTGCATCTTGGGATGTGGCTCATTTTAATTGGGAGAAGAGTATGAAGACAATTTATAATTATCTGGAGGAATATAGTGAGAGTGATTTCTATGGAATGCATATGCCGGGGCACAAGAGAAATCAAAAAATGATGGAGAATGATCTGCCTTATGAAATTGATATTACCGAAATAGATGAGTTTGATGATCTGCATCATGCAGACGGGATCATTCGGGAGGCACAGGAACGTGCCGCGAGATTATATTGTGCAGATGAGACACATTTTCTTGTAAATGGAAGTACAGTTGGAATTCTGAGTGCGATTATGGGAGTGACTGACAAACAAGACCAGATTCTTGTAGCCCGTAATTGCCACAAATCTGTGTATCATGCCATTTATTTAAATGAGCTGGAACCGGTGTATGTCTATCCGGAATACGATGAGAAAACAGGATTAAACGGGGAAGTGAGAGTAGATGACATTACTTTGTTATTAGATAAAAATCCAAATATCAAGGCGGTCATGATTGTATCGCCGACATATGACGGTGTGGTATCTGATGTGAAAAAGATTGCAGAAGTGGCACATG
>ERZ773248.760-NODE-760-length-35029-cov-6.880511_pt1 | contig 35029 bp, 23 predicted proteins | sample MGYA00580518_ERZ773248 | MGnify/ENA primary metagenome ERZ773248 (study PRJEB29015, sample SAMEA2737762) | human gut metagenome | biome: human gut; feature: human-associated habitat; material: faeces | place: China | collected 2012 ...
ATTTGCTTGATATGGATTACTTCTTAAATGAAGACGATGAGTTTGGTGAAGACTTCCCTGGTGCTGAAGGCTTCTATATCTTCTAAAACCTATCGTTTATTTGTCGTGCCCGCTAACTTGTGGGCACTTTTCATATCTAGCATTCCCAAAGTTAGACTTTCCTATAAACTATAAATGAGCAAATTTGAAAAAATGCACAAAACTATCCTGCTAATTTCATAAACGCTTCAAAATCAATACTGGATTTTGCACATTGAAACAGATATTGATACTTTTCCTGCTGAATGATACTGCGAATCAGTTGATGTCCTTCCTGGAAAGACTGATATCGTCCAGTGCCTATAACACAGATATAATGTGCCATTGACATCAGCAGCCAGTATCTTTGGCTCCCCTTTGAGGAACGTATCTGATAGGTATCCAGTGCCAGCCGGGTCTTACATTGTCTGAAAAAGACCTCTATCGGCCATCTGCACACATAGCAGGTAAGGATCTCCAGTGTTGATAACGCCACGTTTGTGCTGATAAAAGCCCGCAGTGCTTTGGGATTTCCAAATGCCTTTTCAGGATAACTTAAAAGAACAACCGCATTTTCGATACCATTCAGGTTTCCTTCATACCGGTACACATAATATCTTCGGTTTTGACGGTCACAAGGTCAAATCCCTTCTCTGTTACCGATAATTCAGCAGCAAGTTCGCTGAGCTTCTTTTTCATTCCTGATGGGTACAGCAGGCGGTTTGTTTTTAACGCTCCAATGGTATGGAACCCCTTCTGTACAAATGTGTTGATTATTTTTTCAGAAACATACCATCAGTCACAAAGGAAATATGACATAACCGAAGGTTCTGGCAGTTCCTTTGCAATGTTCTGCACAATATCAATCTTGGAAATGGATTTATTGTACAGGACAAAAGCATAGTTCAGGATAATGCCATTGCACGAAAGCATAACAGCAACCGCCTGATGACCATAATCCTGTTTTCCCTTTAAATGGGACTGGTGGAAATACGCATCTTCAATTGGATGCAGAGCCTGTGACGAAGGCTTTGTCTTTGAAGCTATGGTATCATCCACAATACAGAAAACAGGCTTTCCGCCGCACTGTCCTTCTGACGGTAGGCAATCGCATAAGCAGAAAAGCTGTCCGTGCTGACGGTAATGGTGTCCGCATCACTGTCTGTGCATTTATCAGGATGTATGCGCCCTCATGGGAACGGATATTGTAAAACTCCCTGCCGTCCGCTAGAAGTTTCTCTGGAATGCCGATAACAATCTCAATCGGCTCATCGGTGGAGGTAATGGCGTCCCAATCGCCCCCGCCAATGCAGATAAACATGGAAATGTCAACATACATGCCAAGCATAAGCTCCGGTAACTCTTTGCGCCACTCGGCAAGTCCCTGTTCGATGACCTCTCTATCCTGCGCACCGATACTCTCCGAAATGTCCGTCACGTCAATCCGCATTTCCATAGTCTCACCGTTATTGACAAGCTGTAACTACTCCGGCGTCAGCACGATATTCGCCACCGCAACGGTGTCTTTTACTCCGGCGGTATAATAATCGTCCTCACAGTTTACCGTGACAATGACTGCACCGTTGTGGTTTTGGAATCATCACCAAGATTTCCCATTTTGACCGGCTCGCCCGTTAGTACAAGCCTTTTACCGGCATCTGTCTGATTGTCAGGAACAGTCGGCGTTCCCGGCTGTTTTCCGGTATTGGAATTATCTGTGTTATCAGCATCAGCTGTATCATCGGAGCTATCTGTATTGTCGGAGTCATCCGTATTGCTGTCGGTGCTGTCCGTATTACTGGACTTATCCGTACTGCTGTCCTCCGCATTATCGGAGTTATCCGTATCATCACCAGAATTATCCGTGCCGCTGTCCTAACTGTCAGTCACACTCCAATGTGCCGTATAAGTGCGGTTGCCCGTGCTTCCTGCCGCTATGGTAACACTCATGTTCGTATCGCCCGTCAGACCCGTACCGCTCCAACCGGTAAAGGTGTAGCCCGTTTTCGACGGATTGCTCTGAGTGATGTTGCCGCTCTCCACGGTATATGTATTCGGATTGCCGTCCGCCGTACCTCCGCCTAAGTCATAGGTAATCGTGTAGCTGACAAATTCCCACTTCGCATAATAATTTTTATTGCCTGTGTCCGTGGCTGAAATCTCTGCAACCGCCGTTCCGGTACAGTTTTCATTTTCATACCAGCCGCCGAAGATGTAGCCCGTTTTCGTCCAGTCTGTCGGCAGGGTTGCTCCTGTTTTTTCAACATAATCAGTAAGGTCTGTGCCGCTCCCGCCGTTTCCATGCAGGGTAGCGGTATAAGTGACCGGACATGCAGCTATCGTTACCTAGGCGCTCGGCTGCTTGCAAAATCAGTATCTGTGATGCCTATCCTCACAATATAGCTTACCGGTGCAAGATTTGCGATTTCGCCGTTTTCATCAGAGGTCACATCCGTCCATGCGGCTCCGTTATCTGTGGAGATCTGATAAGCCGTACCTGCTTCCAGCCCGGTCAGCTTTCCAGCACCCGTTCCACTTTCATCCTCTGCCCCAGGCGATGGCATCTGTGCAATCCTTGCCGGAATGATAAAGCTTAGTGCCTCGCTGTCACCGTTATTGTTTTCTTTCCGCTACGGCAGCCATATTTTCGCTATATTGCTCTCCCATACGGTTATATTAAGTTCTTCACGTATGTTGTCCAATGAACCTGTGTATCTTATGATAATTTCCCACTCCTCAAAATATTCATCAAAGCCCACATTAAGATCAAGCGTATTCTTCCTCACACTCACAGAAATATTAATAGCCATAAAAAAATCCGGACTTATCTTTCTCCGTTCCATAAACAGCACCCATACCTTACTGTAATGCTATATAATACTCATATATATCTTCAAATGACACTGTTTCAAGTTCTCCGATATTATCCTTAGAATCTTCAGCACATATTGTATACCAATAATCTTCTTCGATTCTTTGCTGAGATACAATGCAGTCTTCCACTAAAACAGATCTGTCGTATATAACAATCTTATCTTCCTTATCTGCCACATCTATTTCTGTAAAATTTTTATTAAGCCCTAGCCCCAGAAGCTTTGCATAAGCTTCCTTGACAGTCCATAATCTCACAAAATAATCATCTGCAGCCTTATCTTCCAACTTAACAGCTATGTTTCTTTCGTGCTCAGTAAAAATGCAATCAAACATATCACTTGTCTGATCATGTGAATGTTCAACATCAATGCCATGAACAGTATTTCCTACAGAAACTATCACCCATTCACCGGAATGACTTATACTGAAATGAATTTTCGGATGCCCGGCTAATGACGGTTTCCCATATTCTCCATAACTCAATTCGATATGTTCATCAATATCAAAGTCTTTCATCAGACAATATCTAAGTAAAACAACTCCAACAATGCACCGCTTCCGATCCTGTTCTTTTCTGTATCGTCCAACCTTGTTCTTTCTATCGACAGGAAGCTGATCAAACATCTTATAACATTTATCCACTGTTATATCATTTATCGGACACGCATATTGGAAAATCAATTTCTATAACTCCCTCTGTATTATGGCTCTACTATATTTCACCCATGACAAAACTATCACCTGCAGTATCCTTTTTTCGGCATACTAATCCACTCGTTCCATTATCTATATCTACTACAGACTCTATTTCCAGACCTGCCTTATCAAACAGATCCATAAATTCTTGATATGTACGTTCCCTTCCATTGCAGAATACCCACATCTGAATATCGCAGATATATCCCTTCAACGCATTAGAATCTGAACGCTGACTTATAACCTCATCTATAACTACAAGCCGACTATCAGAACTCATGGCACTTACTACATCATTTAAAATCAGTTTGGCTTTTTCTTCATCCCAATCATGTAGCACTCTGGAAAGAATATATAAGTCGCCTCTCTTTTCGATAGGTTTGAAGAAATCCCCTTCCTGAAAGCTGCATCTTTTGCTTAATCCACACTGCACAAGACGCTCCTCGGCATCTTTTCTGGCCTGGGCAAGATCAATTATCGTGCCCTTTGAATTAATATAGTATTCTAATGCCTTTTGGATTATAGTTCCGGTTCCACCACCTACATCTACAATTTCAAGGCAGTCATTTTTGCTAAAGACCTTTTCAAAAACACCTGTAAGCTCCAACTGTTTACTGACAGAACTCATCATTTTGTTAAATGTCGAGAACTTATCAGCACTCTTATCCAATGTCTCAAACATCTCCTTATCTTCCAACAACTCATATGGGCTCTTATTTTGCTTTATAGCCGGATATAATTCCATCCATCCCTTCACACTTTCTCTCCCGCAAAACAATGCATAATCCTTAAGAGATTCCGGATGGTCATCCGTAAGAAGTTCACCCTCTTTCGTGACTTCAACATATTCTGTGAGATTGACTAGATTATACTGATCAAGAAGCCTAAAAACCCTGATCAGATACTGCTCATTTACATTAATCTTTTCTGCTATCTCATAAACTGATAATCTATTGTTTTTCTTTATTATATCAAATAAATCCAACTCACATGCAGTATAGATGATTGCAGTGCTCATAAAACCATTGACCACCATCTGCACTTTATTAATACTGCAGTTGTTATTATTATTCTCCATTTACTATCTCCTCATAGTTATTTCGAAATTGACTCAGAGCGTTTCCAGGGACATAACTTCCATTCCAAGAGCATAAGCACAAAGTATATCCCCACTCCGAGCAGTGCCAACATCAATATCCCGGCATACATATCACAGAAATTCCTACTGTCCATACTTTTAGTTATAAAATACCCAAGCCCTGTAAAAGAGGCAAAATTCTCTGTAATAAATAACAAAGCTGTTGATACACCTATAGTTCCTCTAAGTGCTGTTAAAAGCTCCAGAATACATGCTGGTAATATCATATGTATAAGATTTTGAAAAAAGCTCGGTCTAAGTGCCTTCATAGACTGAATGATAGAATTAGGTATGTGCCTTACAGCATCACGGATAGTCAGCGTAAGCTGAAAGAATACTACTAGGCTTATAAGAAATATCTTTGGTGAATCGCCAATACCCATAACTACAATAATGATGGGTAAAAATACAACCTTAGGTATTGGATACAACATATTAAAAATATTTCCAAGATAAGCATCGGCTTTCCTACTCCAGCCTAATATAAGACCTAACGGCAGTGCCGCTAATGTCCCCAATAACGTTCCTGAAATGATCCTATAAGCACTGCTTAATATATGCTTATATATCTCACCCTCGTTAAGTAATACGATAAGCGCTTTAAAGGTATCAATTGTGTTAGGAAAAAAATCCTTATTAAACAAAAGACTTGATATATGCCATAGTACAAAAATGATCAACAAAGAGATTACCTTGCCAGATATTGTCTTATACATCAAAACATTCTCCCATCATATAACCGCTGACCAGTTGTTTTAATTTCGTGCGTTCTGCTTTATCTGAAGCTTTGGAAACATTCTCTACTATCCTGTTTTGACGTTGTTCATTAAATACAAGTATTCTTTCGCCCCAGTTAAGAGCTTCTTCAAGACTATGGGTAACGATGATTACCGTTATTTTCTTCTCTTTAAAATAAGCCTTTAATTCCCGGTTTAACTTCTTGCGAAGCATTGGATCAAGTGCTGAAAACGGTTCATCCATCAGAATCATTTTAGGAGATGACAGTATCGCTCTGCCTATTGCAGTACGCTGTTTCTGACCCCCTGACAATTGGCCCGGATACTTAGATGCAACATGTTTTAATTCCAGTTTTTCAATCACCTGATCCGCCAAACAAAATTTATCTTTCTGATGACTTAATCTAAGCGGCAGACGAATATTTTCTTTCACGCTTTTCCAAAGGAGTAATCCGTAATCCTGAAGAATAATTGATATATCTTCAGAATCACAGGCCTTCCGTCCATTAAATGTAACTTCACCCTCAGTCGGCTCCAAAAGACCCCCTATTATATTTAACAGAGTTGTCTTTCCACATCCGGAACCGCCAACTATAGCAAGATTTTCACCGTCTTCAAGTTCAAAACTGATATTTCTAATCGCGTAATATCCGGAAGTATCACCTTTATAATTCATTCCCACCTTAGAAACCTTTAACATGGCTATTAATTCTCCTTAATAAAACTCGAATCAACAATTTGATCGTAACTGTACTCTTCTTCAATCAGTCCTTTTCCTACTAGCCATCTACCAATACTTGAGGTATCATCCTCCGAAGGCACTACATTCTTCGTAAATGTTGGCACAACCCAACTTGCCTGTAGTTCTTCCGGAACATTAGATACTGAATAGATGAAGTCCATATCATCCGGATTCTTTTCATTAATCCTATCGATTGCCTGATTGAATCCTTTGACAAACAATGCTACGGCATCTGGCTCTGAATCGATTACTTCTTTTCTAAAAGCAATTACGGTAGAAGAATAGTTATTGTCTAACTCTGTATCATTTATGATACTCTTACACCCCTTGGTAAGGGATAGATCACCCATTGGGTCCGGCAGGATAGCCATATCAACTTTATTAGCGAGCAAAGTTTCAAGACGTAATGACAGGCTTGGAATATTAACCTTCTCAATATCATTTATGTCAATATTCAACTCACTCATATAAGAATCCACCAGGTATTCCATCATAGTATTCTCAGAAATCGCAACCGTTTTGCCTTTAACATCCCCGATATCCTCCACACCGGAACCCTCCGAAGCAACTACCAGAAACTTTCCATCAGCTTTGGTTGCGCCAAGAGATGTTGTTACTGTCCTCATATCTGTGCCGCCCTTTTGTAATAAATGTTGAACCACCATATCAGTCATCATGCCATCAATAGCGCCACTTTCAATCGCCTTAGACTGATCTGATGCGCTTCCGAATTCCACAAGTTCGACCTTCACTCCATTTTCTGTAAAATAGTTCTTTTCATCAGCCATATAGATCGGCAGACTGTCTATAGTTCTTAAAACTCCAATCTTTAATGAATCAACTTGGTTGGCTGAACTTTTATTTGCATTTGCAACCTGATCCGACTTTACATCAGTTCCACCAGAACATCCTACAGATACAACTCCCATACATAACATCATTAATGTAAGCATTATTTTTTTAATATCTTTTTTCATCTCGTTATTCTCCTAATAATTCTATATTTTCTTTTAAGTATTCAACAACATCATCTATCACTTCTTTATTTGCAAGTAGATTATGGGTTCCGTTTTCTACTATTTTTGTAACAACCCCGGAACCTTTTATCTGGTCTTTATATGCCGCAAGGCTACACGGAAATGGAAGAACCTTATCCTTATTCCCCTGATATATCTTAATGGGAATATCACAGCTGTTAACTCCCTCTAATGCCGTTGCAGACTTATATTCCTTATAATGTATATGCGAATATGCCCTTGCTCCATATATCATTGGTTTCGTAATAAAACATGGCAATTTGCTATAATACATCTGTGCATATCCCGTAGGTGAATTAAGCGTTGCAGCAGCAACTAATCTTGACGGACGAAACTCCTTATTCTTGAGCATATATGCTGCTCCATATCCCCCCGCGCTGTGCCCGATCCAGGAAATATCATCATATGCTGTAAGTATTTTTTCAGCCTTTAGATACCCTAAGGCGTTTTCCAGATCTATTATCCACTGCTGGTATCCCTTCGGAATATCACATACATCCTCCTCATCTATCTTATCTGTTACATCAAAAGAGAACACATCATAACCATTGAGGACCAGCTTAACAATAAGCTCCTTATAGTCCGGACAAAAAAGTCCGCTTCCTTTTGCCAAAATCACCAGCTTCGACTTTTCTCTTTCTGTCTTGGTAAACAGATAAGTCTTTAGTTTTCTGCCATCCGAATCAAAACTTGACTTTACAAGCACAAGGTCATTATCATCAACAAAGCTGTAATCATTTTGCTCTTTTTTCTTTTTAATCTTTAATCTGAAAACAACATATAGGATTCCAAATCCCATCAGCCAGCATAAAAGCATCAAAAATACAATAATACCGGCTATAATTCCTACACATAAAAAACTGGTCTTCATACCATTACCTCAAACTATACCAGATCATCTAATGACAATTGGATGATTTTACTTTCCTTCGCAGGTCTGCTTTTTCCAATCAGCCTTCCAACTTCATTCCAATACTTGGCACACATAAGATTATGCTGTTGTGTAGCCTTGTTTTCCGTATTTTCTGAAACATTTTCATATATATCTGTAAGATATGTACTAATAGCTTCCGACCACTCTTTTTCAAACAGATTCTGTATATTAATTCTATTCTGATAACCATACAAATCATTTAGTACGGTTTTAAGAACGGTTTCATCCTGATACGGATCCAGAACCCCATCAGCATCTCTTGGCACAAGATAGCACGGATTCCATATAATCTCTCCATGTGCCTCTGTCATAGACAAGCTTCCCGACTCGGTATATAGTGTCATTCGCTGTAACAAATGCACGTAATTGTCAGGATCATCTGCATTTAATTCATTTTGCACCTTAATCTCACATGGAACTCCTTTTACAAAGCCGCTTATCTGACTGAACATCCCTATATCCTTAAGACTATCTTCCTTCATTTCCCATGGACTAAAACCGCCAAGTATCCTCCCGACAATATCTATGGTCGGAAGTAATACCTGTAAGCTGCATGAGACATCTAAATATATAGGTTTTGTTTTTTTACACAGCTTTTTTGCAATGGAAATGAATTTTGCCGGTGTAGAAACATTTGAATAAAACATTTCCACAAAATACTTGCAGTTATTCTTTTTAGAAAGCATGTAACATTTTTTCATGTCCTCAAAATGTATCGGTTGCTCCTGAACAACATGTATTCCCTTTTCCAAAAATGCTTCTGCTATCTCTGAGCCTTTGCCACCGACTATATTAGAACGGATAACTACACATGCAAGATCGACCTCTTCCCTGTTAATCTCATTTACATCTGTATAAAGTTTAATATTTTCTTTTTCTGCTATACGCTTAGACTGCCTGCTTCCTGTAGACAGAATCCCCACAAGCTCGTATTGGTCATTAAGACTTTTTATTCCCTCTATGTAGAATCTTCCAAAGGATGTACCACATACCACAGTTCTAATTTTACTCACTAGATTTCTCCTTCCTGCATACCACCGATCTGATCCTCAAGTATTTCCGAAAGTCCCCCTATGGTTGGACATTCAAAAATGCTTGTTATACTGAGTTCTACATAGAATTCTTTCTTTATCTCATTAATGATCATGACGGCTTTTAAAGAATCGCCTCCTAACTGGAAGAAATTATCATCTACATAGATTTCATCAATCTGTAAACAATTTTTCCAAATATCTGCTATCTTAATCTCATAGTCAGAAGAAGGTGACACCTGCGCCCTGTCTTCTTCCTTCTTATCGCATAATCCCGTTAATGTCTTTCTATCAACCTTTCCATTAGGACTTAAAGGAATACCGCTGATGCTATGCACATATTCAGGTATCATATACTCTGGAAGTATCTCTCTTAAACCCTCTTTAAGCTGTGACAGATCCTCACATGTACATATGAATGCATGAAGCTGATTATTATTAACAACTACGGCATTATCCGATCTTGTCACTCTTCTTATTGCCGACTCAATCTCTCCTATCTCTATTCTGTATCCGCCAATCTTAACCTGTCCATCCTCACGACCTAAAAATACAATAAAGCCTTCCGGCGAATACATTGCAAGATCACCTGTTTTATATAGTCTCATTCCTTGATATGCATTATCTATAAAGCTCTTTTTAGTAAGTTCCTCATTATTCCAGTATCCCAATGCAAGACCCTTTCCTCCAATGTACAGATCACCGGGAACATTATAGGGTACAGATTCCATACTCTTATTGAGAATATACATAGTCTGATTTGCAAGCGGAACACCATAGGGAATACTTGTCCTCTTACTGTCTTCATCTGTTACCGTATGCCAGTTAGACCATATCGAAGCCTCTGTCGCTCCACCCAGTCCATGAACCACCGCCGAAGTCATAACGTTCTTTGCCTGTTCCTTAATATCTACCGGAATCCAGTCTCCGCTAAGAAGGATATGTCTTATATCGGGTATTATAACATCATTACTATTACCATACTCTAATACCATCTGAATATAAGCCGGAACAGAATTCCATATAGTAACCTTTTCATCCTTACAAAGTTTAGCTATGTAAGAAGGCTCTATTGCTCTATCTGCCTCGGGTATTACAATACATCCTCCAACTTCAAGCATCCCAAATATATCATATACACTGAGATCAAAATTCATCTGTGATAAGGCAATAGTTGCATCATTTTCTTCAGCTTTGATCCTATTATTAATGTCTATAATAGTGTTCATAGCCCCACCATGTGTAATGGCTACACCCTTAGGGTCTCCCGTAGTACCTGAAGTATAAATGATATATGCCAAAGTATCTTCACTTATCATCGGAAGTTCAACATCAACTGTATCAAGCTGATTTATATTTATTATGTCGAAGTCCGAAGCATATTCATCACTTTCAGATCCAGCTCCTGTCATGATAAGTTTTACATTTGCAAGTTCAAGTATTCTCTTATTTCTTGATACAGGATGATATGCGTTAAGAGGCAGATATGCACCCTTCGCCATCATTATTCCAAGAGCTGCAATGATCTGCTCCGGTGACTTATGCATAAGTATGGCCACAGGAGTATTCGCCCCTACTCCCTCCTTCACAAGGTTCTGCGCAATAATCTTTGCCTTATCATACACATATTGATATGAATAGGTTGTTCCCTTATGAACAACTGCTACTTTCTCAGGACTTTGTACGGCTAAATCTTTAATTCCATCAACCAGAGTTCTTTTATCTAATCTGCACCGGGTAGCATTAATTGCCTCTATCATGGAATAATCACTGCTCTCGACAATACTTCCAGTTTCCTTATTCCATAAAGTTTCATCCTTGGAAAGTACATTTAGAAGCCTCTCATACTCGCTAAACATATCTGCAACCATATTCTGCGGGAAAAGTTCCTCGACTGCATCAAGAGAAACGTATAGTCCGGTCGCATCATTATAGACCTGCATGTCAAGCCATACCTGCGGCGTCTGTGAAAGACCATAGCCTAACTTTCCAAGATATGAATTTTCACCTGTTGTTCTGTCTTCTGTAAGTCCAATTCCACTTGTAAATACAACCGGCATCACCACATCCGACTGCTTGTTTTTATTAAGCATGCGTTCCACGTGAACTCCACTTACCGATGAATGTGATATATCGGACCACAGCACCTTCTGAATTTCTTTTGCTCTTTCCTCAAAGCTTTGTCCGATCGTAAGATCAAGGCTCAGTATTGTAAGTGTTGTAAAGTCACCAACTACCTGATCGACCTTTTCAGAAAATGGAATTCTGTTAAATCTGGTAAGATTGATACTGAATTTCTTATCCCTGCTATATCTGGCTATAACTTCTGCATACAAACTCATTAAAAATACAGGTTCCGTAAGACCATAATTTCTTATTCTGTTCTTCAAAGCCTCCCATTTCTCTGGTTTTAAATGAGTTGAAAATCTCTTGAAGGTGCCAACGCTAGATTCTTTATTCACGGGAAGCTCCGGAGCCCCGCTTATATTATCCAGTTTATTCTTCCAGTACTCCAGATCCTTTTCATAGCTTTCGCCTTTACGATTCTCATTAAGACTTAATACATATTCTTTAAATGTTATATCTGCTTTATCAATCCGTACATCAGGATCTTCATAAAGCGCTTTCCACTGTCGGAATATATAGAACATGCTCCATCCGTCAAAGAATAAGTTATCAAAGCTTATAAAAATACGTGATCTTGAGCCAAACTCTGCATATCGGATATCGTATGCAGGCCACTTGTATAAATCAAAGGTCTGATGTTCGAGCTCATGTCTTATCTTCAGTAATGACTCTTCTAAAGAATCGCCACTTAACTCTGTCAAATCAATTTTCTTAATCTCATAATGAGGGACTTCCTCGAGCACTCTCTGATGCAGGTTATCATCACATACCACTGCACGCATCATATCATGAATTTTGATAACTTCATTCCAGCTGTTTTCAAGCCTGTCACGATCAAGTATGTCACAATCCATTTCAAAGTAACAGTGGCTGCTGTAATCTCCAAGCTTAAATGCCCCGCTTCGTCCAATCAGATAAGACTGCTGCATATCAGTAAGTTCGAATGGTTCATAAGGTGTATCATCTTTTATAAGAACAGGTAGCTTTTCTGTATCTTTAATAACAGACGCGCTCATATCCAATTCTTTCGCCATCTCCTTTAATACAGGCTTTAAGAAAATGGTTTCAAGTGATATTTCATTTTCCAACTCTTTCTTAATCTCATTTTTAAGTACGGTTGCAAGCAGTGAATCTCCGCCTAACATAAAATAGTTATCATCTGGACGAGGTTTAACTTTCAGGATTCCTCTCCATATTTCACTCAGCCTTTCCTCTGTCTTAGTATATTTAACCTCATCATCTGCTTCCTCATTGTCCGCATCGTTCCGCATAGCAAGTAAAGCTTTTCTGTCAATCTTACCGTTGGCAGACATCGGGACTCTGCTTAGAAATATATAGTGCTTAGGGATCATATATTCAGGAACCATATTTCTTATATGCTCACTGATAAAAGAGGAATTCTTAACAGTGACACTGCTATTACCGTTATTGATCAATCCGAAATAACTGAATCCGCCATATGTAATATCATCACCTATTTCCTCCACTATACTTAAACTTGTGGTGTTTAATATTTCTTTCCAGCTTTTGTGATCTATAAGCATGCTGAGAGAATCTTTTCTTAAGTCGGTATATTCTTTTCTAAGAAATACTGTTGTTATATTAGCTAACGCTGTCATTCTTGAGCTTTCGGCAAAGTAGAGATATCCGCCTTCCTTAAGCATACACTCAAGATTCTGTAACGCAACATTAACATTTGCGAATCTATGAAGCGACTGATTACAGATAATAATGTCATATCTCTTCATAAGCTCATAATGAACAGTGTCCAAATCTATCCTTATAACATTTACAGAATCATTTAACTTATCCTTTAACCTGTTAACGTAATAATCCGAAGAAACCATAACTGTACAATTGACATTATTAAATGTAGCCTTAACTGCATTAATAAATTCCTTTGAGCCGGAATCTATAATAAGGATTTCAACATTATTATCATCTAAAGCAGTGAAATTGCTCAGGCTTCTAAGTAGAAGATCAGAGAGTATCTGACTCTGCTTATCATAAGCCAACACTTCCTCCACTTCCACAAAGTCGTCTAAAAGAACCAGATCACCGACACTTATATTACCTTCCAAAATGTCATTTATATTGCTAGTAAATACAGACACGAATTTCTCAATCTTCTCAGGTACCTTTATATCATCAGCATTTTCACACTTAATCTCATCCCATGAGTGCAATAAGGGCAGATACTCCTCTGATACTTTATCTATATCTATCCTCTTGCGTATTTCCTTTAATTTCTGTGCAACATACTGATAATACATTCTCTGGTCATCTTTTACAGCATCATCGTTATCCCTGTTCAGTATGTCTATATAATCCTTTTCGGAAACATCCTTTCTTACTATACCTGCTATTTCGTGAATAATATCCGGTGCTTTCTTGTCATTTAAAGTAACATAAGCCACAAGAGCTTTGGTGTCTTTAAGGTTGATGATATCAACATAGCTCTTATCAATCACTTCCACCTTATCTATAGCATTTTCAATCTCACCCAGTTCAATCCTATGTCCTCTAAGTTTTACTTGCCTGTCCTGTCTTCCCAGGAATTCGATTGTTCCATCATTCCAGAAGCACCCCATATCACCGGTTCTGTACCATTTACCATATTCATCAGATATGAACTTTTTATCTGTAAGTTCTTCGTCTCCCAGATATCCTTGGGCAACACCTGCACCGCCAATCCATAATTCTCCCGGAACATAGCACGGACAATCATTACCTGCCTCATCTACCACTCTATATATCTGTTGCGGAAGTGCCTTTCCGTAAGGAATTGAGATCCAGTCTTTGTCAACATCCCCTTTAACAATCTTATAGTTGGACCAGATAGAGGCTTCTGTAGCCCCACCCATAGCCATAATATAAGAATCACAGGAAATGGCAGCAAATCGCTTAGGAATATCCATGTCTATCCAGTCACCGGAAAGCATAGACACCCTCATATCTTCCAGTTTCTCATTCTTTTCTTCAGCCTCCACCAGGAGCATCTTGAAAAGCGTTGGAACAGAATTCCACAATGTCACCTTCTCATCCTTGATCACTTCTAGCCATCTCTCTGCATCTCTCCAGGACTTTTGACTGAGAACCAACAGTCTGCCGCCTTCCCGTAATAATCCCCAGAAGTCATACACTGATAAATCAAAATCATAAGACGAGACATTTAAAATGCTGTCTTTATCGGACACATTGCATATCCTGTTTACCTCATTAATGGTATTAACCGCTGCATTATGTGCTATTTCAACACCCTTTGGTTTTCCTGTCGTTCCGGATGTATATATGACGTATGCTGTAGCATCATATGCAACATCTATCACTTTCTCAGATGGCTCATTCTTAAGAAGCTCTTCATAGCAAAAGACCTGCTTATTATATTTTGCAGCTAGTGACATATGTTTGACATCGGTTATAACTGCTAATATTCTATCAGAACTTAACATGTCATAAAGGCGTTTCTCTGCCTGATCCACATGGATAGGTATATATCCTCTGCCACTGCTTAATACGCCAAGTGCTGCTATTACCTCACTCTCGCTTCTTGGCAGAAAAAGTGCAATAAGATCTCCTTCTTCTCTGCATGCCTTAAGCCCTGTTACAATGGATAAAGCCCTTTTCCTTAATTCGCTATAAGTTACTTCCTTGCCTGTATCTACATTCTTGACAGCAATCTTGTCAGGGGATATCTCTGCCTGTTTAAGAATCTTTTCATGTAATGTCTCTTCTGCCGCTTTGAATGCTTTGCTTTCTTCCAGATTTTTGACCTGTTTCTCTTCCAAAACTGATAAAACCCGTTTATCTACAGCTTCTATTCCGGAGATTACAATATCCAGTTCTTTCTTAAAGAAGTCAAACATCTCATTAAGCATTCCATCTCTAAATATCTCCTCTATTCCATCCCAGAGTAAAGTAAGACCTCCATCTTCATCAAACGCTTGAAAATCAATCCACACCTGAGGAGTCTGTGAAATCATATAATCAAGCGGCCCAAATTCCTCAACAAATTCCTCTGATAGAAGAGGTTCACCCAGATTGCATGAGAACACTACAGGTATCCTGGCATCATTCCCCCTTCTTTTTTGTAACTGGCGTGTTACCCATACGCCTGAAGCACATGTATGTGCAGCATTTTCCAAAAATTCCTTCTGAATAAACAATGCATCTTCAATAAATGTTCTCTTCACTGTGAAGTCCATTTCTACCAATACAATATTCGTAAAATCAGCTACAACCTGATCTATGCCTTCAAAATCATCACGACTAAACAGTGGCAGATTTAATAAGAATTTCTTATTTTCACTCCAGTTAGCGATTGTTCTCGCATATGCCGTAAGAAGTATCATTGCCACCGTGAGTCTGTTTCTGGCAGCTTCATTTTTGATGCTTTCCCAATCAGCGGCACTATAATGAACACTGCGCCTCTTAAATCTTGGATATTTAATTTTTTCTACGCCGGGTCTGAGCATTAACTTGGGACCATTTGGCATGCTATCTATTTTGCTCAGCCAGAACGCCTCATCTTCTTCTCTTAGTTTTGCTGTATTTAACTTATGATCTTTAAGATACTGCGCAAAATTCCACCAACTTAGATCCGGTAACGTTCCTTTCTTATAATATACGGCCAGATCCCTTAAGATTATCTTGAAACTCAAAACATCACAGATAAGCAGATCTATATCGAAATGCATAATATAATCTGTGTCCGTAAGTCTTGTGAGCTGTAATGCAGCCACCTGCCCTTCGCTGATCTTTAATAATCTATGAGAAAGTTTTTCTCTTTTCTCCAGAATGTATGTCTCTTTTTCAGCTTCTGATAATCCTCTTAAGTCATCTACTAAAACCTTTGTAGAATAATGTTTCTCACATATACATTGTTTTCCATCATCAGTATATCTGGCCCTTAACATGGCATGGGTATTTTGTACTGCTCCCCATGACGCTTCCAGTCTATCTACATCAACCCGAAAGCATCTGACCTCCATATAACCGTGACAGCCCACTCCTCCCAGATACTGGCTTTCATTCCTTCCTACCCAGTACGCATACTGAACATCTGTGAGGTCAAAAGGCTCCTTATCACTTAGCAGATTTTCATTTCCCTTAGCTTGGGTGACAGCTTTGTTTTCCTTAATTTCAGCATTAATGATTATTTCTGCCCAGCTATTAATAAAGGGAGCTTTCATAAACTGCGCAAAATTCACCTTATAACCATTTTTCATCCAGTAAGAGATTATCTTCATTATACTTAAGGAATCTATATTTAATTCATACAGATTCATGGTATTTAACTGCTTTGCTGTAACGTTATAATTAGTATCCTTGATCTGACTAATCAGTTTCTCTTTTATTTCTTCTTTGTTCATCCTGCTCGCTTTCCTCCAGAAACCTTCTTAAGTTCTTCTTATCAACCTTTCCTACATTTGTATATAAGAATTTTTCCGTAAAATGAATTTCATCAGGAATCTTATACTGAGCAATACCTTCTTTAATAAAAAACTGAACTATATCGGTATTGGTAAGTTCCGGATTATCACTTATTATCATAGCTGTGGTGCGTTCTCCAAGACGCTCATCGGAGCGTCCAAATACAGCAGCATCCTTAATATCCGGATGTTTTCTAAGAATAGTTTCCACTTCAACTGGCGATACATTCTCTCCGGCTCTATTGATCTGTTCTTTTACCCTTCCACAGATGACTACATTTCCATCGGCATCAAGATAAGCTTTATCACCTGTATGCAAATATCCGTCTTCCGTAAATAAGTTCTCGTTGAGAGCTTCATTTCCATAGTATCCCATAAAAGTATAGGGTCCTTTTTCCAGTAGCTCTCCCTGCTCATACGGTGAAAGCTCATTGCCGTTGGCATCGACTATCTTCACGCTATCCCCCTTAGATACCGGTTTCCCTTGTGTCTCAAGTATCACATCTAAAGGATCATCTATCGATGTATAGCATGTTATGCCCTCACCAAGTCCATACGCCTGATGAAGCTTTATATCCAGCTTATCTATCAGCTTTAATGCCAGCTTTCTATCAATCTTAGCCGCTCCCAAAGAGATTCTCTCAAGAGATGAAAAATCTGCTTCGTACCAGTCTAAAACCTCTGCCCATATTAAAGCTATTGCAGGAACGATCGAAGTAAATGTAACCTTATAACGCTCGATCATATCAAATGCCTCATCAAATCCTGCCGTATGACATAAGACGATAGTTCCACCGCTGTATAGACATCCGAGTATCCCCGGGCTTGTCAAAGGATAATCATGAGAAGTCGATAAAACTGCTAAGTACACCGACTTGTCGGTAATATCGCTCACCTTACAGGTTGCTCTCGCATTATAAACATAAGCCTCATGAATTCTTGGAATAAGCTTTGGAAGATTAGTTGTACCTCCTGATAATAAATAAAGCGCCGTGTCTCTATAGTTATTCACATAATCATTATACTCAGTTCCAATAACCTTATCACCAAATCCGGGAAGTACTTCAGCCTCATAGCCGTCATCACCCGTAAATGTTGTATCAGCGAATATCTTTTCAACATTTAATCTGCCTTCCTTAAACAATTTATATGCCATTGAAACATAATCAACTCCCAGAAATTCCACACAGCCAATATAAGCCTTAGAATGTATGGTATTTCCAACAGATTCCAATTCTTTCTCTCTGTGAGTTGGCAACATTAAAACAGGTTTTATGCCCGCTTTAAGAAGACCTAATAGCACCGCCACATATAGTCTTATATTAGGTAACTGAAGTAACACCGTGTCATCTTTTTTCAATCCTTCTTTAATAAAGTAATCTGCCAAATAATTAGAGTAATCATCTAACTGCCTATATGTATATGTTCCCTCAAAATCAATAACAGCATCTTTGTCCGGATATTTCTTTACACTTTCCATTATCGCTCCGTGGATTGTTTCCTTATCCAGATACCCTTGATCTTCATACATTTTTAAAGTTTCTATAATATCCATGACTTCTCCTATATCAAATATTTCATAATCTGTTTGTAATTATCTGAATCAATACATGTATTATGATCACCATGTACAACATACTTTTTGCAATCACCTAGCACAAATTCATCCCAGTCTGTATCCTCTCTCATAACAGGATATGTTGTCATCAAATCAGTGTCAGGTAATAATGCAATCAAATCGCCACTGAAAAAATCCGGCTTATATTTGATCATTGCCTTATATGTGTGTTCAAACACATCATATAAAATATTGAGCATTATCATGGTACTCTGTTCTCCAGCAAAATCAGTATTATCTATGCTATTATATATGTTTTCCATTCTTTTTTCATGAGTGAGAGCGGTAAGAGCAGTAAATGCTTTTCCCAACTCGTCATAATCACCGTCAAGCGAGCACAATTCAGCATTAGTCACATCTCTATCTTCACCCTGTAAGATATGTTCAAGCGCACATCTTATAATTTCAGGATTACCTCTGTAACCTGCCTTAAATATATCCGCACCTAAGATTACTCCATATGCACTCTCAAAAAGGAGCTGATTTTCTATGCTGTGAAGACATAAATGTGAACTTATAGCCAGAACCGGCTCAACCTCCAAGCCCCTTTCCATCATCGCCTTAGCAGTCTCCATCGCCACAAAACCGCCAACGCAATATCCAACTAACTGATAGCTGTCAGCGTGAAGCTCTTCGAGACGGTTGGCATATACGTTCGCTCTCACATCGATCAGCTTATCTGCCGGAACCTGAAGATATAATTCTTCATCACCGTAGGTAAAACCTACAACTGTTCTGTCTTTATCCGCATTACAAAGCTCTGGGGCGATCATTGCATAGTCCTTGATACGTCCTGTACCTGCATGGAAAAATGCAGTAACACGTTTTCCATTTCCCGTCTGATACGTGTGCATACAGCGGCTGTCATGATATATATCCTTTTCTTCGTCCGTCCTTTTATCCGATATCTTATCACCGTCTTCTTCTACTAACCGGCTGAGACCTATGATAGTCGGCTCTTTTAATATATCTCTCATCAGGTCATCCCATCTCATCTTCTCAAATTCCGGAATCTTATCACGCAGCTTAGAGACGATCTGGGCTATCAACAGAGAATCTCCTCCAACGGAATAGAAATTATCATCTACAGCTACAGACTGAATATTAAGCACTTCCATCCATATTTCAGCAATGCACTTCTGAAGAGGAGTCATATTTCCTTCTTCCGGACCACCATCACCTTTTTTAGTAACATATTCTATTTGTTTTAATTTCTTTCTATCTATTTTTCCGTTAGCACTTAAGGGTAGCTCCTTCAAAATCTTGATCTTACCAGGCACCATATACGAAAGCAATTTCTTCTTCAAATGGTTCTTGATATCATCAACATCCAGTTCAACCTCAGAAATATTTACCATATTTACAAATACCTTCTGTCCGATATCGCTAAATTCATCATTTTTAGCAGGATAGGTTATTACCGTATCAAAATCCGCATCCTCAAACATTCTTACCCAATCCTCTTCCACAAAGAATGTCTGCTCTCTTTCTTTTCTTACATCCTCAAAATTATCAAGTCCTCCTTTAAGCTCCAACGATGTAAGCAACGAATAAGAATCTGCAGTGGTATCGATAATTATAAGTGCACCCTTCGGCGTCATAATCTTCTTGATTTCTTCCAGAACCTCCGGACAGTTCTTGGCATTATGTAGTACATTTGCACACAGAACAATATCATAAGCCTGTGCAATAACACCTCTGTTCTCAAAGCTATTATTTATATCAAAAAGACCATATGATACAAAGTCATAATCCTTATATCTTTCTTTCGCCTTAATAATAAAGAAATTAGATACATCTGTAAAACAGTAGGATACATCAAATTCCTTTAACTCAGGAATAATAACATCTGACGTACCGCCTACACCCGCTCCGATTTCAAGAATATTAATCCTGCGATCAAGTCTTTCTTCCTTCAACTTAACGATTCCTACCAAAGCTTTTTTCACAGCCTGATTAAGCATATTATTAACAACATTATCCTGATAAGCCGCTTTAGCTACATCAGTACTACCACCCGGAAAGAAAAGATCAAGACCTCTTACATTTCCTCTTATCTGCTCTACCAGAAGATCAGAGGACTTTCTCTGATACTCGAACAGCTTATGGCTGTAATCCACATCTTCCTCTAACTGCGCAAACTCTGTCCATGCCATATCTCTGTCGATCATAGCTTCACCCTTACTTGTAAGAGCATAACAGTCATTCTGGTATGCAAGAATATCCTCAGTAATCAGCACATTTAACCAGCGCTTAACGATATGCTCATAATCACTGTCAGGACGAATCTTATCCAGTATCTGTTCATATGTGTATTTTTCATCCACATTTCCCAATACCCCCGACGATCTGAACACCCACAACATATCAACAACAGCATTTCTCTCTGAACACTTCTTCCAGTCAAGAATGGCTTTCTTGGTTCTGTTTCCAAGTGCAGCATCAGCGGCAATTCCAACCTCTTCACCCAACAGGGCAGCTTTATTTCTGTAATCTGTATCTATGTTGTCACCATGTTTTAATACAACAAATGCTTCAAGACTCTTCTTTTGATCATCATCCTCAAACACAGTTGCCACAGCGCGATCCACCATAGGATGATCAAGCAGAGCACTCTCAATCTCCCCAAGCTCTATTCTGTGTCCATTTACCTTTACCTGATAATCCTTACGTCCGACAAATTCAATGATTCCACCCTCGCCATAGAATCCAAGATCACCGGTTCTGTATATACGCCTGTTAAGCGAATCATTTACATAGAATTTCTGATCTGTAAGCTCCTTATCTCCATAGTAACCATCCGCAAGGCCATCGCCTGCTATACAGATCTCCCCTGTAACACCGTCCGGGCATACTCTGTCATTAGAATCTAATATGTAAAAATACTGATTTGAAAGCGGCATGCCATAAGGTATGTTCTTATCCCGGTCGTAATCTGTAATAGGGTAATAAATAGACCAGATAGCCGCTTCTGTCGCACCACCAAGGCTATACACAGTGGCATTAGTAAATGCCTCTTTTATCTCCTTCGGAAATGTTCTTGGTATTAAATCTCCTGAAAGCATTATACATTTCATTGAGGAATTCTTCTCAAGTCCCTCTAATGATCTGTAATCCATATATAGTGAAAGAATAGCCGGAACCGAATTCCATACACTTATCTTATATTTTTGAAAAAGCTCGCTCCAGTGAGCCGGACTCTTTTCTTTGCCGGGATCCGGTAATACCAGTGTTGCTCCGACTGCAAACCCTCCGAATATGTCGTATACAGATAGATCAAACGTTAAGCTCGAAACTCCGAGGATCACATCATCACCTGTAATATCGAATCTGTCGTTAACATCATTTATTGTATTCATCGCTGCCTTATGCGAAATAACTACACCCTTCGGTCTTCCCGTACTGCCGGATGTGAAAATGATATAGGCAGGATCAGTATATTCGATCATTGCCGGTTCAAAATCGAATTCCTCTGCCTTTTTAACATCTGACAGATCAATAAGCGACACTCCGGCTTCTGCAAGGTCATCTCTTCCTACGATACATAACACCTCTGCATCCTGTACGATAGCAAGCTTTCTGCTATCCGGCTGATTTACTGCTATAGGAACATATACTCCACCTTCTAAAATGATTGCAAGCACTGCTGCAATCTGATATACGCTTTTATCTTCTATAAGGGCAACTTTATCATGAGCCTTAATTCCTGCATCCTTCAGCTTATTTCTTATATCCTGCACATAACCTGCCAGATCCCGATAGTTGTACTCTACATCTGAAGCCACAAGAGCTCTTCTTTCCGGAGCATTTTTAACCTGAGATAAAAATCCATCATACATATAAGACTTGGCTATGTCTTTATCTGTATCATTTAATGCCTTTCTTTCTGCAACATATTTTTCTGGAAACTTTATGACTTCTGACTGATTCAAACTCTTTTCATTATCCGCAACATATTTAACCGCTTCGGTAAATGCAGCAAACATACTATCAATGATCTCTTTTTCAAATACACCATCTCTCACATCCCAGTTGACTACCAGACGTCCTGCCAATTCAACCACCTGACAATCAATCCATACCTGAGGTGTACGGCTTACGCCATAGATAAGCTCCGACTTTTCAGAAATGATGTCATCCTCTTTCGAGCCCAAGGTACTTGTATAGACAACAGGAATAACAATCTTTTCTCCCTTGTCTCTTCCTAATTCCTTTAACACTTCAACCCCACTAAAGCTCTTGTGCTCTAAGTCTTTAACCAACTGCAGCTGATTTCTCTTAGCTCTGTCAATGAATTTTTCGTTAGTATCTCTAGCCTCGAACACATCTATAGTAGTAAAGTCGCCAACAATAGCGTTCTCACTAAGATATTCTCTGTCTCTGTCATTAAGTGTAAGATTAATACAAAAACTGCTGCCGTATGACCATCTGGATATTGTCTCTATATAAAGTGTCATGATCACAACAGAAGAAGTGATCTCATTGTTCTTAGCCACAGTCTTCAATCTATCCCATTTATCAGGACTCAATGTAAAGATGCGTCTGGTAAAGCTTGTCTTTTCTGACACTTCATTTTTCACCGGAAGAACAGGCCCCGCCGGCATTTCCTTCACACGATTTTTCCAGTATTCCTCATCAATAGCATATTTACCTGTCTTCCTGATCAAACTCGCATTCTTCACATCTTCAAGAACAACATCTCTAAATGTAAGACTATCTTGTGATACACTTAACTGTTCCCCTTCATATAGCTTTATCAGATCGGACATCATAATATTAACACTCACAAAATCAGCTATAAGCATATCTATAGAAAAATGTACAATATCATAATCCGCAAATTTTGTAACCGCAAACTGATGCATCGGCCAGCTACCTATTTCATAGTTCTTGTCTTCCATGCTTTTTCTGATCTCTTTAAATTCAGAAGAATCTATTCCAGTAGCATTTGCAGACAAATCATTGACAACAAGTCCGGGCATAGCCGGCTTTTCCAAAACCTTCTGATAGCCTTCAAAGGAAAATACAGCTCTTAGCATATCGTGTTTTAAAATAAGCTCATGCCACGCCTTTTCCAATCTTGCACAGTCAATATTATCGAACTTAAACTCCGTGTAACTATGACATCCTGTTCCTCCTAACTCATACTCCGAATTACGCCCGACCAAATATGCATTCTGTATGCCGGTTAACGAAAAAGGCTCGTATCTGTTTTCCTCATCGTGGTCAACCATATAATTACTCGCAAGATAATCAATCACATCTTGCTTATTATTCTTCAACCATGACATTATTTCAGATGTCATGGTTCCTTCCTTGGCCCGGAATTTAAGTTTTCCTTTTTCTGCCCAAAGAACAATACCTCTATCCTGTAATCGCTCAATTTTCTGTCTCATTGTCTAAAACCTCCGTTATGAAGTGACTTTTGTCAAGAGGCAATTTAAAAAACAAACTTTTTCTCTGACAAAACTCACATTTGCGTCCTGAAGATATCTTGGAGAAGCCTTATGTTTAACAATTCCCGGCATTTGGCCACTCCGTTATTCGTGGATTGGTTACCTACAGGTCAATGGTCCGCCGTTGGTTCTGCTGTCCTAAATCGTGGATCAATGCTTTTGCACTGCCAACAAGGAGATGCCGCAGATAACCCGAACCTTGAAGTCCCAAAAGACTTCTCCAAGATATCTCCAGTTTTTCGTTAATAGTTGCTGCTGATTATGTAGCTGTGCCTGCTTAATCAGCTTGATTTCCATCCATCAGGATGACAGCCGGCTGTCAAGGGCTGCGCAGCAGTTTATTTACCCTTGACGGGCGGATGGCAGCCTGATATCATGCCACGCCGGTGTTGTCTGTCATCATGCCCCATATAAAGCACGCAAGTTCTCTCGCAACGGCGGTTACCGCCACGTTCTTTTTCTTGCCATGTCTTATCATTTTGTAATACTTCCTTCTCAATATTTCATTTGCCTTATCTGCATATGCTATTACCTCCGGCGGATTCCCGCTCTGCCTTGCTTTTAAATCTTTCGACTTATGCCCTACCACTCCCTTGCAGATACCTTTGGATGCCTCGATCAGCAGTTTCCTTACATGGCTGTTCCCGGCTTTTGTGATGGAGAGTCTGTTGATGTTGTCGCTGCTCGAATCTTCCCCAGGCACCAGTCCCAGATAGGCGGAATAGATATTTCCTTTTGCAAATCTCTGGAAATCCCCGGTTTCAACCAGACAGGATAACGCCGTATGGGTTTTCACTACGAGAAAGCACACCAGCTTTTTCACTTTTTCCACATACTCTGTTTCAGATGCCAGTTCCTCTATTCGCTTATCAAAAGCTTCTATCCGGTTTGTCTGATATTCATAGGTAATCAGATATTCATCCAGCGTTTCCCTGTCCAGTTCACTCAGTCCAAGTGATTTCAGCCATTTTAAATGTGCCTGTGTCCATCTCCCCTCATCATAATGGAACCCCTGGCTTAAACAGAACGCGCAGATCCTTTGTTTTGTCTTCTTTAAATCCAGCTTATAGTCATCCCTCATACGCAGATAGAATTTTACATCGTCATCCTTATCTGTCGGAATATGCATCGCATGATAACCGCCATCGGCAAGACACTGCGCAATCATCAGCACATCCCTCTTATCCGTTTTGATCCGTTTCCCCTGTTGTGTCAGCATGGTTGTCGTGGCAAGGATGGTGCACCGGATTCCTTTTTTCACTAATGCATGATACAAAGAAAATCCCAGACATCCCGCCTCATAGCCGCAAAGAATGTCGCAGTCATCATTTATCTTTTTCTTAAGATTCTCAATAAACTGTACAATGTTTTCCGGTTCCGGCGTTACCTTGACATTTGCATAAATAATGTCATCTCCATCAACTCTTGGCTCAATGGCGCATAAAGTATAGTTTGTGCTATTGACATCCATTCCGATTCGTAGTATTCTTTTCATGTAAGCGGACTCCTTTTGTATTCGGTAATCCCTGTTACCATTTTTTCCAAAACTTAGTATACAGGTAAATCCACGTTGCTACAAATGCGAGGTCACTTCATATTGTCCTATATCTCACCATATTCCACTTGATTATCTGTAGTTTCTGTGTTTTCTGTTATACTGACTCCTGCCTTTTTCAGACACTCGAATAAATACTCCGAGTCCACAAAATCATATGCCCAGACCATACCTTTAACTCTATTCTTATTGGAATTTAATAAGGTTTTCGCTGCTATCGCAGCTGTTAACCCGGATAGATAAGAACTATCCTTTCCTCTAATAATTATTGAATTATAAGAATTTCTTTTTTTTAAAACGGCATTTATAGATACCCACTGTTTTCTGCCTCTAATAATGTTTACCTGTTGGTTATAAATGTCCTCACAGATTCTGTTTCGACTTTCCAGATCCACTGCGACTGCATATCTGACACAGCCTTCAGTGATTAGATTTTTGCTTGCAATATCTGCATATGACTTATATTGTTCAAAGTCTTTAACGCCATATTTATTACAGACCGAAAGACCCTCCTGATCCATTATGATATCCTTATATACATAAGCTCCGAACCCTTCTACTTCTTCCTTAATCTCACCATACATTTTCCGTTCTTTCAGCCGTCCATCTTTCAACACCTTATTAGGCATAATATAACCTGATAGAGAACTCAGTATGATATCTTTAAGGGCTGCCACACCACCTGTTTCTTCACCGCCCTTTATAAGGAGAAGTTGGTCACCATCCTCGTAATTCCTAGCAAGTCTGTCAAGTATCGCCCCAGTAATTCCCGGCTCACACCCTGCACCGATTATATTTAATATATCACCGGATGCACCATTATCCGAACTGCCGCTTTCTATAAGCTTGGTTCCAAACAAATCAATACATGACACATTGCAGTTGTTAACTGCCTTCATTATCCTTTCTGACTTTTCATAAGAAGGTCCGACTGCATTTATAACAACATCGCACTTCTTTGCAAAATCAATCAATTCCTCATCTTTATCTGCATCTACTCTATAATAATTATTGCCCCCTATATTACTTCTTGCCGCTTTAAGCACCTGAAAATCAGGTTCCAGATACTTCGCCGCCACATGTCCCACTTTACCCGTCGCTCCAAGTATTCCTATACAAACACTCATAATTTTATCCTTTAATCGCCTATCTCTATAATCCAGTCTATAATCTGATCTACCACCATGTGCTGCTTTTCTTTTATAAAGAAATGGGAACCTTCATACATTTTGTATTCGAAGTTCTCCGGATTAAGCTTCTTCCATTTTTTCATTGCATTTTCATCAGCCTCGGTATCTTCTGTTCCTCCCATCGCCCTGACGGGAACATTACCCCTGTTAAGCTCTTCACATTTATAGGATTCGCTCAACACAAAATCCGCCCTCAAGGTCGGTAAAAAGAATTTGACTATTTCTTTGTCTTCTGCCAGTTCTGTCGGAATTCCGTTATATCCCATAACCTTTTCAATAAACACATCATCCGGTAGATGTGCAATAAATTCCGGTTCTTCTTCCGTAGGTATCCCGCATCCGGAAACTATAATAAGCTTTACATCTTTATGCAGTACCTCTAATCTGCGTTCCACCTCATAAGCAATTTTCGTTCCCATACTATGCCCATATATAACAATCGGACATTTTACATTTTCAATCTGCTGTACAACAAGCTCAGCTACTTCTTTAATATCCGTATAGTACCCATCGCCCATTCGTTCCTCTCTTCCGGGTAGCTGAACTGCCCATACCTGGCAGACATCCTGCAAAAGCTTTTGCCAGCTGTAATAAAAAGAAGCACCTCCGCCGGCATAAGGAAAGGCTAAGAATATAGTCTTTCCCTCCTCATAATCAGTAAGTTTTTTTATAATCTTTACGTCTTCCAACATTATCCTCCGTGTCACAACAATAACGATTACTGCCGACTAAAGAATCCGGCTACAAAATCAATATTTTCCTGATTCCATTCCCCGTGCTTTTTCAAAAGACCATCCTCTATGAAAATGAAGTAATCACAACATCCCGCTACAAGCTCCGGGTCATGCGTTATTACAAACTGCGTTTTTCCCAATGTCGACAATTGCTTAATACACTCAGAAACCTCTTTCATATGCTTATAATCAAGTCCGCTTGTAGGCTCATCAAAAAACATAATATCCTTATCCGATGCAAGGGCACTGGCTATGGCAACTCTCTGTTTCTGTCCACCCGAAAGCGACATGGGATGCGCCTCTTTATAGTCTTCTATGTCCATCTGTTTAATAAGACTATTAAGAATTTCTTCTCTTTTGTGCTCATCTTCACTTTTAACCCCCAGCAAAATTTCTTCTTCAACGCTGCTGGTAAAAAGCTGATGATTTACATCCTGCATTACCATATAGCTTTTCTTTAACCTGACCTTACGTTTGCACAGCCTGCCATTTATATATACTTCTTCTAGGGCCTTTTTCTCCAACCCACAGAAGCATCTTGCAAACGTAGATTTTCCCGCACCGCAATTACCCAGTATAGCTACCACGGCGCCCTTAAGTATTCTTAAATCCTTGACATCAAGAATTGTTTTCTTCTTCTTTTTCAAGGATAATCTCTTGATATCTATGGCTATTTCATTACTAAGCTCATTAGTGTATAGCGGTTTGAATTCAGCCGGTGCTCTAAGCCCCATCTCGTGTAATTCGTCTGTAGAATGTTTCCAGAAAAGATCACTGCCCGAATCCTCCGCTATCCTTCCATCCTTAAAGTAAATGACGCGGTCAACGATGTCCTTTAACCAACTCAGTCTATGTTCAGCAACTATTATCGTGCAGCCTTTCTGCTTCCATTTTCTGATGATTCTTCCAAGCTCTGCTATGGATTTGATGTCAAGATTTGAAGATGGTTCATCCATTATTATTATTTTAGGATTTAAGGTTGCAACACAAGCACAGGCTATCTTCTGTTTTTCTCCGCCTGAAAGTGAAAAAAGATTCCTTCCAAGCAGATCTTCAATATTAAAATCTCCAACAACCCGGTCGAATCTTCTAAGCACTTCATCCTTAGCTATCCCCAGGTTTTCACATCCGAATACTATTTCAGTATCTGTAATAAGTGTATAGAACTGAGATTTGGGATTTTGAAATACCGAACCTATATCCTTTGCAAGTTCATGAAGCGGTGTATGCATAACATCTTTTCCACACACTTCTATATCGCCACTGAGTTTCCCCTCATAATAACTAGACAAAAGTCCATTTACAACTCTGGTGTAAGTAGTCTTGCCACTTCCAGACTCACCGCAAAGAAGCACCACCTGTCCCTTGGGGATTTCTACGGAAATATCAGTAAGAGCATCTCCCTCAATTGTATTTTCATATTTATAAAAAACATTTTCGGTTTTTATCACTTTTATACCTCTTCTATATTCCCCAGATCAGCGCAATCACCATAAGTATTAGCAACGCTGCTGATATAAATATCGCAATATAATCCTGGATGCAGAATCCTATCGCACACATATTGGTTCTTTTTCCGGGTGCATCAAGCCCCCTCGTAAGAGCTGATATAGACAGTTCATTGCCAATGGAAGTAAGAGAAATAAGCAACGGAACCATCCTATACTCAAGCATCTGTACCGGATTTCTGAAGTTCCCTACCTCCCTGAGACTCATAGCATCTTTGATGCTCCCGTATTCTTCAATAATGGTCGGAAATAATCTAAACATTACAGATGTCGGCACAATAAAAATCTTAGGCACCTTCATCTTCTCCATTGCAGCGATAAATTCACTTACACTCGTCGTCGAAATAAGAAATATAAACATAGACATTCCCGGTATAAGCTTGGTCATCGTCACGATAACTCCCGTAAACAAAACATTTACGGCTTTCGGCAGATAAGGCACCAACATTACCGGAACCTTAAGTGCTATTATATACATAATTCCATAACCTATAGCCATACACGGACTCTTTGCTATAGCTACAAAAAGCAGCGGAATAACAACCATAAACGGAATAATGTATCTGAATATTCCTGTGTTATCCTTCGCAAACATAACTATAGAAACCGTAACGCATAACAACAGTTTGGTTCTTGGATCCAGATAAAGCTGTGCCTTACCTGCTTTTTCATTTCTTATAACTGTATCCATTATAATAATCCACTCTTAACAAAATGCTTCTTGAGAACCTTTTTACCCATGAAGCCCCCTATGATACCAGCTACAAATGTTGCAATGACTATAGCAGGAAAGAACCATGACATTGAAAAATAACCAGTTATTCCATCGGTAAAATCCTGTCCATAGGCTGCAGACTGACCTACAAGCCACTCTTCACTTGCATACAGCCAGTGAATATAGTTAGTCACTGCAATAAGGCTGAATACTGCATATGCGATTATAGCCTTGATTGCGCTGTTGTAATTGCCCCACTTCATAACAAGCTCGGCAATAAGTCCGATAAAAATACCATATCTTAATGCATCAAGACCCATACCTGTAACAATCATAATAATTCCATTAACCACAACCGTTATCAGAATCATTCCGAACTTCTTAATACGCGTGAAATAAAGCATCATAGGAATTCCCAGAATTATGGCTTCAACAATAGAAATCAGAACAAATCCCATTGGAAATACTCCTAATACACAGGCAACGATTATTTCCACAACTAGAAACAATGCTGTAAAAATACCTATATTCATAAGATCCTTTCCCGTCAGCTTATTACTATTCTTCGTGTTATCATTCATTTTATATACCTCGTTTCTTTATTAATTATTTTTAACATTATTCATATACATAACTTACTTCTATACGAGATTCTCCCTCGTGCAGATCTAAGTTGCTGCACCCGCCAAGTTTACCTATATAGTCAATAACTTCTGCAGATGTATGATATTCAACCTTGCCAAAACCTACCGCTCCATTCGGATGTTTTATGTTTCTATTCGTAAAATTCTCGAATCGGGATTTTATGAAAGGGAAACTTCCATCGTACGGAAATAAACATTTGCATTTCAACAGATCACCTTTTAAGTCTTTTCTACTTATGGGAACACACACGGTTTTCTTTCCAAGTTTTTGAAGCACTCTCTTTTCTTTCACAAACTCCGTGTCATCATTTTCAAAAGCAATCCTCATATACCCCTCAGGACCTTTCTCCTGGTCAAGCATACCATCCACGAATTCCCTGTAACCAATCCTCCTCAAAATAAACGCAAGAGGTTTAGTAAATCCCATACTCTTAAGAATTTCAACATAAGAGCCGTCATTAAAGTACACCAGAGCATTATGTGGATTCTTTTCACTTCCATACTCAACCTTGAAACCTTTATCATTAAACAGCTTAACTCCTTTTTCAAGGTCATCTACTTTATACAATATATGGCTTATCATCATAAGACTACACCTCCTCTTTCTGATAATTATACATCTTCTTATAACATGAACATTTCTTAATAAGCTCCTCATGCTTACCATTACCCACGACCTTACCGTCCTCTAATACAACAATCCTGTCACAATTTTCAACAGTCCTAAGTCTATGGGCTATCATAAGCACCGTCTTTCCCTTAGTTAATCTCTCTAGTGCCAGCTGAATACTCGTCTCAGTCTCCGGATCAAGCGAAGCAGTACTTTCATCTAGCAGAACAATAGGCGCATCCTTTAAAAACGCTCTTGCAATGGATAACCTCTGTCTTTCACCTCCGGATAAGGTATGACCGTTTTCACCTATTACAGTATCAATTCCATCCGGAAGCTTTTCTATAAATGACATACACTGTGCATCTTCTGCAGCTTTAAGAACCATCTCTCTGGTAGCATTTTTATTACCTATGAGAATATTGTTATATATGGTATCCCGGAATAATTTCACATCCTGAAATACTATGGAAAACATCTTAAACAAAGCTTCTGGCTCAACCTTAGAAATGTCCTCTTTACCAACCGTGATCTTTCCACTGTTGATATCCCAGAATCTGGCTGCAAGTTTGACCACCGTACTCTTGCCACTTCCAGAAGGTCCGACTAAAGCTGTATATTCATCCTGTTTCGCAGTAAATGACACCTTGTTCAGAACCTTCTTTTCGTCATAACCAAAATCAACATCCTTAAACTCAATATCATATCCCTTAGGATCCGCCTCAGACTTACCGGTCATCTCAGGGCAAGTGAGAATCTCATCTATTCTTCCCGCCGCAACACTCGAAGCAATAAGTGCGCCCGCCGTCTCCAGTGCCTGCGATAACGGCTCATATACCCTTACTGACATCAACAAAAATAACAAAAAAACAAAAGGTGTGATCTCCCCACTAATAAGCATCTTGGCTCCAAGTATGGTTACAAAACCTATACCAAGTCGCATAACATTATACGCTACCGATATACACATACCTGACAGAAATTCAAATAACACAAGTCTAGGTATGATCCTGTTAATTCTGTAATTCATATTTTTCTGATATACAGCCATTGTATCCGAGCCTCTTAGACTCTTTATATTTTCCAGATATTCTTGAACGCCCTCCGAAATATCAAGCTTCAGATATCTATTCTTCTCATGTGTTTTTCCCGATACTACATGGCTAAGACTCATGGCTATAGCCGCAATCGGAAGACAGCTTGCCAGACAAAGCGCAAGCTTGGCATTTACAAAGAAAAGCGCAATGATCATAATAAGACCTGATGCGATTCCACCAACAGTCTCCGCTATGGAGTTTGTCAGAACCCCTTCTATGGTTCCAATATCATCCATGATCGTCGATGTCAGGTCGCTCAAATCTCTTTTACTCAAGAAAGCCTCCGGTATACGTCTAAGCTTATCTGCAACACTCATCCTGAGGTGATTATTTTCTTTACACGCAGATATGTATTTAACACTATACATTTTCTTATAAAGAAGAAAACAAAGTATAACTATTACGATTGATACAATAATATATATATATATACCTGTGGTTTCATGCAGCTTTCCTGTATATACTTGAATCATTTCATATAAGGCATATGCGATAGGTATTACCGAGCATGAGCAGGCGAGTTCAAAAAGCGTCATCCAAAGAGATGCTTTATGTAACGCTTTTACTCCCCTATCAGTTAAATGAAATATCTTTTTAAGCATTTGATACCTCCTTTCGCCCTATTCTCCATTTGATTGCCTTATCATATTCATCTACCATATTCTTATAACTTCCGTTTAAGGTCATTAATTCATCATTATTACCTTTTTCTATTATTTTACCCTCCTGCATAACACAGATGATATCCGCATTTCTTACCGTCTGCATTCTGTGAGCAATCATAATAACAGTCTTGTCTGCCAAAAGTTTTTCCAACGCTTTCCTTATAAGATATTCATTTTCTGCATCTGCAAACGCAGTCGCCTCATCAAGAATTACTATCGGCGCATCCTTTAAGATAGCTCTTGCTATAGCGATACGCTGTATTTCTCCTCCAGAAAAATAAGTTCCTTTAGAACCATAGACCGTGTCAATACCATCCGGCAATCTCTCTAAAATGTCATCGCACTGAGCATAATGAAGAACGTTAAGTATTTCTTCTCTAGACGCACCCGGCTTATATAACGCTACATTTTCTGCAAGTGTCTTCTTAAGCAGAGTACTTTCCTGAAATACAACACTCATGATTTCATCAAGACCCTTCTTAGGTATATCACTCACTTTACATCCTCCAATCTCAATTGAACCTTCATTAACTTCCCAGAACCTGCCGATAAGATTGGCAATGGTACTCTTTCCGCTTCCCGACATACCAACAAAAGCAACATTACTTTTTGCCGGAATTTCAAGAGATACATTCTCAAGTACCCATTTTGTGTCTTCACTGTATCTGAAGCTAACATTTTTGAGGCTTATATCATATGTAGAAGGCACCATATCTCCCCTAAACTCCTGCGATTCTTCATTGAATATCTTCTCCAATGCTTCCATAGCCTCATCAACGATTATTGTTTCTGACGAGTTACTCATAATCCTTTTAAGGATAGTCACAGCCACTGGTATCATAGATGCAAAGAATATGAAATCAAGAATAACATCAGTTGAGCCCGAAGACTTTTTGAATAAAAGCAGCCCTACGGGAATCAATGTTATAAATGTACTGTTGATAGCTGTATTATATGAACTGTCAGCATTCATCATAGACATTGCAAATTTGAGCACATAGTCTGTGAATCCATCTACAGCGACCTTGTATCTTTTGAACGAGTCAGCCGTCTGACCAAAAGTTTTCATTACGGGAATACCACGAACATATTCAACACACGCAGCAGACATGTCAGCAGATGCTTTTTGATATGTGTGAACGAAATCACTTCCACCGCTCATCATGATAGACATCATTAATATGAATCCGACTATTACCGGGATAATACAGGCAAGTGACATCCAAAAGTTATATCTGAACATATAAATTCCCAGAAACACCGGTAATGCAATTGATTGTGCCGTGTTAGGAATCTGATGTGCAATCAGGGTTTCTGTTGCATCGGTATTTTTCTCTATAAGCTTTCTTAATTCACCACTTGGATGGGCATCAAAAAAACCTAAATGTACTGTACCGATATGTTTCAGTAGTTTGCGCTTAAGAATTGCCGCCGTATTAAATGCCGTTATATGTGAGAATAACAGTGCAAGCCCATACAACCCATAAGCTCCCGAAACACAAAATAATATGTGTGTTCCTGCGTTTTTGATAAGCTCAGTATTAATCTGTGAAACATCAGATATGTGCAGAATCACTTCTTCGGAAGCCTTATATATATATTCAAAGGCTTTAAGACTTACATACGAACTAATTGCTGCGACAATAATGCTGAGAACCATAGTGACTTTGAACGCTCCCATTTCTTTGAAGAGGAGGTTCAGGTGATTTTTTTGCATACATTTTCCTCCCAAACCAAAGTTAGTAACAACTAACCCATTTTGATAACTTATTATATATATCTTCAATACTTTTGTCAATACTTTTTAATGCTTGAGTTTCCGCAGTTTTATCCACAACAGCATGTTATTTTATATATCTCTATAAACTTTCAAAAAATGTCCAAAATATAAGGAATCTCATTCCTTTTTGATGTAAAATAAAGTCACCACAACAATAATCCACTAAACAAAAAGAGAAAGGATTCCCTATGACTTATTCTACATCAAATACTTATACTTTGAAACGAGAAATTTTAACTTTTTCCAATAAGATTTCCAGACACCTTTCCAAACCGGACATCAAGTTTACTGCTGACATGACTTATGGCATGATGTGTTTGACCAGCATATCATATGTTTCCCGGTTGAAATGATGCCCTGAATTTTTCTCCACATAGATATTTCTCTCCTCAATCCCTAGCTTCATCAGAATTTTCACCTGCCCTGCCGGGTTCTGCTCTTTAGCAGAAACTCTTACTTACCCAAAATCCATAAAGCCACCTCCCTTTCAATAGAAATCCGTGTTGCAAAAGTTCTGCCCTGTCCCTTGCGATGTCGCAAAGGGAAAAACGAACCTTTTGCAACATAAAACAATGGCATATAAACAACACAAAATAAAATTCCTGCATTTCTTTGATCTGGTTCTGCATATTGGTAAGTTCTTCCGTCATGGAATCAATCTTTTTCTCCAGTCCATCCACATAGCTGCATA